>OHJS01000076.1_pt1 | contig 67313 bp, 56 predicted proteins | sample 1568661 | NCBI WGS metagenome assembly OHJS01 (sample SAMEA3879603, study PRJEB24766) | human gut metagenome | biome: human-associated habitat; feature: feces | place: USA | collected 1985/1987 | reverse complement strand
ACCTGCGGCCCGCAAGCGGCTTAATTACTCATCGTTAGCTGCTCGCCCATCTTATGTTCTTCCAACTGCTTTGGTATGTATTCCGCAATCTTCATTGCATTCTTACCCGCCGTGTCTACATAGTGCCCTCGGCGCCAAAACTCCCGGATTCTATACTTATACTTAAAGGCTGGAAACTGCTCGTATATCATCAGGCTACTTTTGCCTTTGAGATACCTCATAAAGCGCGACACCGCCACTTTCGGCGGTATCTCCAGCAACATATGCACATGATACGGGCATATTTCCGCTTCGATTTATCTTTATATCCTTCTACTCATACAGCATTCTTAATATCTTTCCTACCTTCTACCCGTTTCTCTCCAAAGAATACTTTCCTCCTGAATTTCGGCGCAAATATTATGTGGTATTTACATTCCGCTTCGTATGCGATAGACTTTTTGTGCCGTTCATTCTTGGATGACCTCCTTTTGCTTTTAGGTTGCAGTTGTCAGGCGGCATCCCGATTTTAGCAAAAGGAGTTTCTTTATCCGCATCATCGCCAGGAGGCTTCTTTTGAATCACTCGCGTAGCGCATGGCTTTCTCTTGGCAAAAAAGCACCCGCTTGCGAGGCGGGTGCGATAGTAAACGGATTAATCCGGCAGCTTATGGCATAATTACCGGTATGTATTCCAATACGGCGGACGCTAGTTTTTCGGCTTTTTCCTCATGCAGCAGATGGCCGGCGTTGCGAATTACAGCAAACTGAGCGTTATGCAAGGCGGCGTGGAATAGCTGAGCGCTTTCCGGCAAATGCCATTTATCCTCGCTGCCCCATAGGATTAGTACCTCATTATCAATATTGCGCATCTCCTTAAGCAGTTCTTCATCGTCAAAACGGTGAAGCGACAGCCGAACCGCCCTTCGCGCCCTGGGCTCTGATGCTGGCCGATAATACTCCTCTACGACTTCTTCAGTGATAATGGTTAAGTCAAATACGGCTTCGCGCAGCAGATTTCCAACCGTTTTATAGCTATAGAGCCTGCTTGCGATTCCTCCCACTAAAGAGCTGTCAATCATTCGGATATGAAGCGGCATTTCAGGCGTGATTCCGCCTGGCGCCAACAAAATAACACGCCCAACCCTTTCGGGCGTTTTACGCGCCAACTCAAGCACATAAGCCGCGCCCAATGAAAAACCGATAAAATGCGCTGATTGAATACCCAACGCATCCATGAATAAACGAAGAGAACGGGCGTGATCCTCAATGGAATAGTCAAAGGAGTCCGGCCTGTCCGAATAACCGTGGCCAAACAAATCAACCGCAATTACCCGGTAGCTTTGACTGAGGCGCTCAAAAACATTGCGCCAGGTATACAGTGATTGGCCAACGGTATGCACCAAAATGAGCGGCTCGCCGTTACCCGCCTCCATGTAGTGCATTTTTACCTGTTCATAGCCATTTGTTTCTTCCAGCTCCTGAGCTTTCTCATATTCCTGAGAATCCGGCGGCTCCGACATATTGTCATCCGACGCATCCGCTATCTCTGCCGACTCATCCGCGGCATTGAGAGCCTTATCGAACGCCACCGAAGCTTTGCGTACTTTTCTCATCCTCAGTTCAGGCAACTCTAATGGCAGAGCAATATGAGCATAGTCGCCCGTATGTTCTGAGTTAATAAATTTTTTCACTTGTAGGGAAAGAGCCACGGACATCCTCCTTAAGCATGTACTATCGCTAAAGTACATGGTACATGCATAATATCATTATTTATCATACAATCTTTCGTGTTTATTTGCAAGGTTTCGATAAGGAGAATAGGTATTATTTGCGTTTTTTTATGATTTGTTTACCAAATTTGTTTTTATTTAAGAGGCATGCAGCGGCATTCTTGATTGATAACACAAAGCCGAACGATAAAAATACTGTGATTCCATGACTTTAAGTTAGTCAGTATTCATTTACTTTAATAATTTCTCATAAAAATCAGAGCCGCTTGCTTGTACTCCATAAAAAATTGTATCAATAGGATTACGCTGTGCAAGTTATCAAACTGGAGCTAAAAACAGGCGTATCGGCGTCGAAATCTACTTATTACTCATTTAAAAATGTCATTCTACTTTCATCCGGCCGCATCTTCATCAAAACGCGACCGTGCTAAATATATACGTTCGGAGTACCGCGTTTCCCCGTAAAAATTTCGTTTATGATGCTGATTAAAAATAAAATCAAGCTCTATTTGGCTAGTTGAACGTTCCGTTTTTACCGCCTAAACGTTATCGTTTTAATCCAGGCGGCGTATTTATTCCTCATCGCTGGATGAATTATCCTGCGGCGGCGCAGGAGTGGGATCTTCCCCATTATCCTGCTCAGGTTCACTCGCTTGCGCGTCCGTGTCCGTAGGGGCTGGTTCCCCGGACTTACCGTTTCCCGGCTGTGAAAGGTTATAGCGGATAGTAATATCCAACTCCGCGTTATCCTCAAGATAAGCCCCTGTATTGCGCGTTTGAACCGACAAAATCATGGCTGCGGCCACAAATATTACGAATGCCCGAAGTAAGCCTCGCAGATTCCATTTACGCATCTTATTTCACCTCTATAATTGATTCCGTCATGTTCTTAGCCGGCTCAGCCGCCGTCAACGGCTCTTGTTCAGCGCCGTCGGCCTTACAATCCGCCTGCGCGCTTTCCCCGGACTTTTTCTCCCTGCGGTATTCCCCAATATGCCGCGCGAGCTGAAGGAGTTCCAGCAAAAATATTACCATGCAAGGTAAAAGGCATACCAGGAAAAAACCGAGCTTAGTCTTTAAAAAGTTTAATAAATATCCCAAAAGCGGTATATGAAAAACCACTTTTCCTATCACGTTCGCCGGAAGCGCCGCCGCCCCGTCCTTATCTTCATTGGCGTCGCCCTTGGTGATAAACATAACCGAATCCCGGTAATCCGCGATTTCAACGATTCTATGGGTTACAACCTTGCCAAAATAAAGCGGATCGTTGGATATAAATGTTATGATATCCCCCTCGATAAGTTCAAGCGGTTCCTTATCCGCAACAATGACCACGCTGCCGGTAGGAATCGCGCCCTCCATGCTTCCGCTCATGACATTCAAAACGCGAATGCCGTTTAAAAACGGCAACTTTTGGCCGCGTGACCCAAGCAGCAGGAAGAACAATACAGCGATCAAAAGCGCGACTGCCGTCCATGCCGCGGCTTTGACCGTTTTTTTAACGATTGACCCGGCCCTACGCATCGCCCGCTTCTAATTGCAGCGCCCGAACTGTAATTACAAAGCCCAACCCGTCTTCACCGGTTGCGTCCATCCCATTAACCAAGCCCGCATTGGATATAACCAGATTGCAGGCCAATCGCTCCCCTGCCTGCATAACCCTTCCATCCAGCTTTTCGCCATGCTCGTCCTTAAACTCATAGGCCATGCCGGCCAGCAATCTTTCGGCGCCCTGATCCGCTTGCCGGGCCTTGAGGCCGAGCTCGATACGGACCGGGATGCTTGAGCGGTTTACTACGGTAAAAGGCGCGGATATAGGATCCGAATTTTCGGAGAGCAATCTAGTGATATCCAGATCGATTTCACCCTCAAGCTCCACGTCAACGGTCGCAGACTCCACATTTACCGGCATACTCTCCGACTCCAGGTTCCAGGCGACGGTGTACCCTATGGCTGTGGTTAAAAGTATAAGCAGCCCTATTAAAACTACTGTCCGCTTAAACAACTGGGACACTGACCCACACCTCCAAAAGTTTTTCTTTTTCCGCGCGGAATCTCGCACCCGCAATAAAATTTTACGGATTTTCCGGGCCGAACTCGGCGCCTTCATCCGTTTGAGCGGCAGCTACGTTAAGCACCGCATGATAGTGCTTAGCCTGGAACGCATTGCCTGCTTCAGCGTCAAGATACGCGCCAATGGCGTAAGTGCTTCCCGTCTCGCCGGCGTTCAAAATCAGGTCGTTTCCTTCCTCATCCTCAAGAATCTGGAGGAAGTCTGCCGCCGTAAACGAGTTCACCTTTTCATATTCGCCGTCCGCATTCTTTATCAAAAGAACAAGCCGCAAAGCTTCCATAAGGCTGTTATCACAATCCACCAGCGCGGGATCCCCAACCATTACGCCGCCAACGCCATTGTCGATAATATTATCTATCTGGCAGTCCTCGGGGATATCACCCTCTACTAGCTGGAGCTGAATCTTGACAGGAAGCGTGCCCGCGTTCGTAATGGCGAACTCCTGTACATAAACGGTCGGTTCGGCAAAACCGGCCTCAGGATAGTCGATATCGGAATTGATCTCGGCAAGGAACGCCTCTTCGCTGGCCATCGGGCGAAGGTTTTGGAACAAGAGCCCCTCGTTTTCGCCTATGGTGATATCCAGTATTCCCGCCTCAAACCGGGCGTCCGCACGCTCCGTATCCGTAAACCAAGCCAAAGTCGCCCCAACAAGCAGAGCCAGCACGCCAAGCGCGGTCACAACGGACAATGTAATCTTTTTCTTCGTACTCATTTTTATTTCCCCCTAAAAATTTGTATTTGCCGACCTATCGCGGATTGTTGATTAAATTCGGATATGCGCCGTTCTGGAACCTCCAGATAGCGGTATCGAAGCCGGCGAGTATAGCGCCGTCGGTTAAGGTGTTGAGCCTCGTGCCAAAGCCCGACGCCGAGCTATAAGCATAGTAGGCGTTCGAGATGGTTCCTCCCTGGTTATAGCCGATGCAATCACCGGCGGTATTGCCTGCGCCCGCGCCAATCGTCCATCCGCTTACCCTGCCGTAGGAGCTTGCGATGGTTGAATTCCTGTTCATACCGACCAGACCGCCCACATAACTGTGCGCGCAGATAGGCTGTGCGTACGCCCAGCAATTGCGGATAACGGAATTGCTGTCGTTATGCCCAACCAGGCCGCCGGCAAAGTACCAATTGCCGGATATCTGGGAACCCTGATACCAGCTTTTGTTAATGCCACCGTTCGCCCAGCTTTCCGTAATGGTTCCGCCATAGTTAATGCCGACCAGTCCGCCTAAGCACCCGCTGATAGCGTCCGATCCTTCATTGGTCGTATACGTGTTCGCGACGTCTACTTTAGCGCTGCATTTTCCGATATTGCCGCCGTTTACGCCCACAAGCCCGCCGGTGAAGGAGCCCGTATAGGTCGGGCTGCTGCCTAGCGAAGCCAATGTGTAGCTCGTAGTCGTAACCGTGCCGCTGACATGGCAGTTTTCAATCGTACCAGCGTTCTGCCCGGCAAGTACTCCCGCAACCGCACCGGCCCGAATGTTCGCGTTAGCAATGGTTAAATCCTTTATCGTACCTTTGTTATACGCAAATAACCCGGCGCCTGCATAGGATGAGCTGAGATTAACCGTCAGGCCGGAAATGGTATGCCCGTCCCCGTTTATGGAGCCGGTAAACGGAACGTCGGAATCGTTCTGCGTAAGGCCCATGGGTATCCACGCGCCGCTCACGCTAAAGTCTTCTATTACGATATAATGGGCTTCCATCTTGTTTCGCACTGCGTCGAGAGTAGCCTGATTATAAATTTGATACGGGTTTTCAATGCTCCCGTCGGGCGTCGGCTCCGGCGTGGGTTCGGGGGTCGGTTCAGGAGTCGGCTCCGGCGTGGGTTCAGGGGTCGGTTCCGGCGTGGGTTCAGGCGTTTCTACCGGTGGCGTCGATTCGCCCGGGCCGCCGATATCCGATCCGTCGTCCGTCTGCCCAGCGCCAACGTAAATGTACGAGTGGTAATGCTTGGCCTGATAAGCGTTTAGCGTACCCTCGGGAAGATGTCCGCCGATAACATAAGTCGCGCTATCGCCCGCGCCGATAAAGCCGGCCGGCGCGTACATCGCGGTTTCGCCATCCTCAAGCGTCGCGGCATTGAGGTTTACGCCTTGTACGCGCGTCCACGTTTCATCAATAAGCTCATAAACATAAATTTTCAGTACGTCTTTAAGCTCGTTCGCGCAGTCGGCAGTGCCGTCCTGCAAAACGCCGCCGCCTCCATTATCCACAACGTTGGTCACAAGGCAGCCCTCAGGAACCGGCGCGTCAACGGCGGTAAGCTGTATGCGCGCGGGAAGCGTTCCCTCATTGGAGACAGTGAGCGGCTGGAAGTAGACGGGAACCGGGTCGAAACCCTCCGTGTTCCTGTTTGCGTAGCCCTCAGCAAGTTCATTGTCGAATTGTGCAAGCGTCAGCGGGCGCAGGTTTTTAAATTCCAGCGGGCTGGAATCGCCCAAATCAATATTGAGCACACCTGCCTCAAACCCGGCCGCCGCCTGTTCGTTATCCGTAAACCACGCGTACGTAGCGCCGGCCAGCAATGCCGCTACTACGAGCACGGAGAGCGCGGATAACCAGATCTTCCTGTGTTTGTTCATCATTTCTCCCCCCATCAAGTTTAACTATGTAAAGTTACAGGCGATGCCGTAAACTAAACATCATAAGCCTCTGCTTTAATATAGCGCGGGAGCTTTGCGGCCTAACTCCCCATATTGTTTCTAAGCCGGGGATAACCGCCCGTGAAATCCCATATTCCGACGTCCCATCCGGAGTAGGTCGCGGCTGTTCGCATATCCTCTTCGCCGGCCCCGCCGCCGTTCAAATAGCTGCCGGAATAATCGTCCCAAATCGCGCTGGCCGTTCCTTTGACATGAAAGCGGCCTTTAAGGAAAATCACGTTAGATACCGTTCCCGTCCTGTGCCCGACTGCGGGCTGCGCGGTCCTGCCCGCGGCGGTCGCCGGGTTCACGTTGTTTTTGGCGTTTACGGTTGCAATGGTATAGCAGTAACGCACCTGCGCCAATGCATCGCCCACGATTCCGCCCACGCCTCCGCTTTGCACGTGAGCGCCTTCCACATGTCCACTAGACCAGCAGTTGCTCACCGAGCCGGAATTCCTCGCCGCCCCGGCGATGCCGCCTACGGCTGAGCTTGAGCTGATAACGGAGCCCGTAAAGAAGCATTCGGAAACGGGGATGTTCACATTTCCGACGATTCCCCCCGCCATACCCGCGCTGGAGCTGATTTGCGCACTCGAGGAACAGCCCTTGATATGCCCGCCGTTTAAGCTTGAGTAGCTCGTCGAAAGCGTAGCGCCTGCAATGCCCCCGGCGCCCGGGCCTTTTGTTGTAAGCGTACCGGCGGTATGGCAGTTCTCAATCGACGCGCCGTAGCAAAAGCCGGCTATGATACCCGCGTGGTAGTTGGTTCCATTGGTGCTGACCGTAATATCCGCGTTTTCTACAACGATATTTTTGAGTTTAACCTCACCTCGGTTAGAACTGTCGTAGACCGTGCCGAAAAGCCCGGTATAGGGTTGGTTGCCGTCAGCCGCCCTGTTGATTTTCAGGTTGGTTATTTTGAATCCGTTTCCGTCGAGCCCGCCCTTAAACCATCCGCTTGCCCAAACCACGCCGCCAATAGGCGACCAGCTCGCATACTGTGATAAATCAATATCCCTGCCCAGCTTGTAGTATTTATCAAGGCCATTTCGGACGTTGTTAAGATCCTCCGGCGTAAGGATGATAATGGCTTCATCCCACGACGAGCCGTCGCCGCTTGTTAAAACCTCGCGGTAGAACACCGTAAACACGTTCGCGCCTTCGTCCTCAACCATGAAAGAGTAATGAGAGTATTCCGGCTCATATGTCTTGCCTCCGAATTCCACGGGCGACATATCCGGATTGTACTGCATTAAGCCAGCCGGTGCGCTCCCTGTTTCGTCGGGCTTTACGCTCGTTCGGGTCCCTGTGATATAATGTTTAATCGTATAATGATGCCGGCCGGGCTCAGGCGTAACGCTGCCGGCGGGCCCGCCGATATCGGCCCCGTCATCAGTTTGGCCTGCTCCAACATATAATTTACCGTGAAAATGCTTGGCCTGATAATCGTTACCGGCCGTTTCTGGAAGATGTGCGGCAACAACATACTGAACCGACTCACCGGCCCCAATCGTATCGCCGGGCGCATATACGGCTTTTTCTCCTGAGTCCAGCGTTAATTCGTTGAGGTTAATGTTTTCTATCCGCTTCCATTGACCGCCGATCATTTGATATAAATAGATTTTGAGCGCGTCCTCCAGCTCGTTTCCGCAAGCGGCCTCGCCGTTTTGCTCAATTCCTCCCCGGCCGTCAGGAACCATGTTTTTTACCCGGCAGCCCGACGGCGCGCCTTGATTAACCACGCTTATAGTAATACGCGCGGGCAGCGTACCCGTGTTGTTGACAGTAACCGGCCGGAAATAAACCGGAGCCGGATCAAAGCCTTCGGTATTGACATTCTCGTAAGCGGCTCCAAATTCCGCCTCAAACTGCGCGAGCGAAAGGGGGCGTAAGTTTTGAAACTCAAGCCCGGCGCTCTGGCCCAGCTCAATATCCAGCACGCCCGCCTGAAAATCTGCGTCAATACGCTCCGTATCCATAAGCCATGCGAAGGTACCGCTTGCGAGCATAGCACCCGTTACGACAATGAGAATCAATAATATCCAAAAACTCTTGTTTTTCAAAACGCGCTCCCCCCGTCCGTCTCCGGTCGAAAAATACCCTGCACGAGGCTTTGTCATTAAAGCTCAAGGGCAGGGATAGTTTTAGAATTAAACGTTACGTCGCAAAGCCGCCAGCGTTTTTCGCCCCGCTCTTTCTTTCGATCGCTTCAAAAGAAACGACACACTATAAATAAGCTAATGATATGTAAACATTTAACATATTGAATATAATAAATGAATAGTTCTTTATTATATTTCATTAGCATATTTTACCATGAAACAAATGATATCACTATTACCAATATTTGTCAACATCCACAATAATTCTATTAACCGTCCGCTAATCGCAATTATTTTTGCCGATAAATCAGAGTATATTATTGTATAAAATGTACTGAACTCTTAAATCACGGTTGTTGAATACTTATGTCTTGTTTTTGCCGAAAGTAACCAGTGTACTTAACTAGTTCACCCAAACATTCTATAATAAATTTAAATAATCAAGTTATGATTATGCAATATTATTTCAAAACTCATTCCCCACGTCATACTCGGTTTATGCGCGTGCCAATGCGCGCGGCACGAAGCTGCAGCACTTGACGTTATCGCGATTTAAGCATAAACTGTCAGAGAAGAAAACGAAGGAGATGTTCCATGCATCAGTATATCGATCATACACTTTTAAAACCTGACGCCACGCGCTATGAGATAGACGCCTTATGCGGAGAAGCGATACGTTACCGATTTGCTTCCGTATGCGTTAACCCGATTTGGATAGGCCACGTCGCGACAAGGCTTGAGGGTTCCGGCGTCGCGCCCTGCTGCGTTATCGGCTTTCCTCTTGGCGCTACGCTGCCGGATGTCAAGGCTTATGAGGCGAAAGCCGCCATCGCGCTTGGGGCGGCGGAGCTGGATATGGTTATCAATATCGGCGCTGCTAAAGAAGGGCGCTGGGCGGACGTCGAGGAAGATATACGCGCGGTTACGGAGGCAGCCTCTGGAAAAGCCCTTGTCAAAGTAATAATTGAGGCATGCCTCCTTACCGATGATGAGAAGAGTCAGGCTTGCCTGGCCGCCAAGCGGGCAGGCGCGGATTTCGTAAAGACGTCCACCGGTTTTTCATCCGGCGGGGCGGTCTGCGCGGACGTTCGGTTAATGCGCGAAGCGGTCGGGCCGCAGATGGGCGTTAAAGCCTCCGGCGGCATACGTACGCGCGAAGACGCTGAAAATATGCTCTCTGCCGGGGCAAACCGCCTCGGCGCGAGCGCTGGAATAAAGATTGTGGAGGGATAGATGGATTACGCGAAGGAATCTTTACGCCTGCATGAGGGTTGGAAAGGCAAAATTGAGGTTATCGCTTCCGTACCCGTAAAAACCAAGCGGGATCTCTCGCTTGCGTATACGCCGGGCGTAGCGCAGCCCTGCTTGGAGATTCAAAAGGATATCGAAAAGAGCTATGAACTCACGCGCAGGCATAACATGTGCCTTGTCGTAACGGATGGATCGGCCGTACTTGGCCTGGGCGATATCGGACCAGAGGCCGGAATGCCCGTTATGGAAGGGAAATGTGTGCTTTTTAAGGCGTTTGGCGGCGTAGACGCTTTTCCGCTGTGCATTAAATCCCATGACGTTGACGAGATCGTAAACGCTATCTACCTGATCTCCGGCAGCTTCGGGGGGATTAATCTGGAGGATATATCCGCCCCACGCTGTTTTGAAATCGAGCGCAAGCTCAAGGAAAAATGCGATATCCCCGTTTTTCACGACGATCAGCACGGCACGGCCATTGTAACGCTTGCCGGTCTTGTCAACGCCTTGAAGCTGGTAAACAAACAAAAGGAGAATGTGCGAGTGGTTATCAGCGGCGCCGGGGCCGCAGCCATATCCGTAACACGGTTAATGCTTGCGGATGGGTTCAGGCATATCATCCTCTGCGATCGGGCGGGTGCTATCTTTGAAGGGCGCGCACATGGAATGAACGCCATTAAAGAGGAGATGGCCGTCGTCACCAACAGGGAAAAGCGCCGAGGCTCCCTATCCGATATGCTTTGCGGGGCGGATGTGTTTATCGGCGTAAGCGCTCCCGGCATGGTCAGCGCCAAGATGGTTTCAACCATGGCGAGCGGCGCGATTGTTTTCGCCTGCGCCAACCCAACGCCGGAGATTTTTCCCGATGAAGCCCGCGCAGGCGGCGCTGCCGTCATCGCAACGGGCCGAAGTGACTTCCCCAACCAGATAAACAACGTACTCGCGTTCCCCGGCGTTTTCCGCGGGGCGTTTGACGTGCGCGCACGGGATATTAACGACGCGATGAAGCTTGCCGCGGCGTATAAGCTTGCAAGCCTGATTCCGGACGGCGATCTCAGCCCGGAGCTCATTATCCCGGAGGCCTTTGATCCGCGGGTAGGCAAAGCCGTGGCTGAAGCTGTGGCGGACGCGGCGCGTATGAGCGGCGTGGCACGTATATAACGGAGAAGCTCCGCCTTTTATTGCTTACTAATCAAGTGTTTGCAGCAAAGGGGCTGTTCTCTTTTGAGACAGCCCTATTTTGCTTTTAGTTGAGTACGCTAGATATAAGCAGAATAATGCAATCAACCTGTATACAAGCTGCTTATGATAAGATGAAGTTTTTTCAACATAGGCATAGACGGTTAACGTTATAGCATTGATTTAATTGTTCGTTCTGCTTCTCTTTTTAAGCTGATTTATCGTTTCATAGCAAAAACCGGATAGCTATAACTTTCCGTCGGAGCCTGATGAGGCAGCAAGAATATTCAGGGTTAGAGCGGTAATCTAACTAATTCATTGTGCGTGCGCGTAAAACAAATATACCCCTTGTACTCTTCGCGCTTGCCTTGTTATGTGGCTCAATACAGCGTTGCCGGCGTGGATAAATCTGAGCATCAGAATTTACCGCCAAATATTCTTGATATAATAACGGCATAGCGTTATGCTATGCCGCAAAATACAATTCGCCTTATGCATTTAAAGGTTCATGTAATAGTCGCCCCTCCGGTAGTCGAAGATGGCCCCGCCCTGGAACTTATCGTCCAGCTGCTCAAGCGATTTCCCCGTGCCAATCGCTACGCAGGATATGGGATCTTCCGCAATATAGCAGGGGACCTTGGTATGTTCGGATATAAACTTATCCATGCCGTAAAGCAGCGCGCCGCCGCCCGTAAGGCATATTCCGCTTTCCGTAATATCGCTCGCCAGCTCCGGCGGCGTTTTTTCAAACAGATTCCTCACGCCCTCCAAAATCGCCTGAAGCGGCTCTTCAAGCGCGTCAACCATCTCGTTTGATCCAACCACGATAGCTTGCGGAAGCCCGGAAATCAGGTTCCTGCCCTTTACGTCCACAAAAAGCTGTTCTTTGCGGGGATAAGCCGAGCCAATGCGTATTTTCATCTCCTCAGCCGTACGCTCGCCGATCAGGAGGTTATGCTTTTTGCGCATGTAACGTACGATAGCCTCGTCAAATTTATCTCCCGCGACTTTTATGGAAGTTGATAGCACGGCGTAATTGAGGGAGATAATCGCGATGTCCGTCGTGCCCCCGCCTATATCGAGTATCATATTGCCCCGGGGCTGCGTAATATCCAACCCCGCGCCGATTGCGGCCGCGATAGGCTCTTCAATAAGAAAAGCCTGCCTGCTGCCCGCTTCCAGCGTAGCTTCAATTACTGAACGCTTTTCAACCTCGGTCACGCCGGAGGGTACACAAACCACCACCCGGGGCTTGAAAAAAATGTGGTTGCCCACCACCTTTTTCATAAAATGGTGCAGCAGCCTTTCGGTAATATCATAATTCGCTATAACGCCCTCGCGCAGCGGCCTAACCGCCGCTATCTTACCCGGCGTTCTTCCCAGCATGCGCCGCGCTTCCTCGCCTACCGCCTTAATATCGCCCGTAATCTTCTCAACCGCGACGACTGAAGGTTCGCGCAATACGATGCCTTTGCCCTGAACGTAAACAAGTACGCTTGAGGTGCCGAGATCTATTCCTACGTCTCTAAACTGAAACAGGCCCATATTTGTATCCCTTCTCTGTATCAAGTATTTCTTTTTCAGAAATAACTCATGTTCTAACGTCTTGTTTTACCAATATCATTATTCATTTTACCATTTTAGGGTTAAGCAAACAAGACTGATATTCAACAAAATTATTAATAAATTGATAAACAATCGTATTTATTTAACATAACCCACATATCCTCCGGTTTGTATAACGAGAGCCTTGCGTATCTTTCGCCGTATCAGCCCTTTCAATTTCGTTTTTTCGCCGATAAACGAAGAAGCCCTCGAATTAAGCCGTTTTTCCCACCTAAAGTTTAAAGGATGTAGCACAACCAAATATATCAGTGTGTCGAAAAAGTGGCTGCGCCACGTTTTTCGAGTTAACACGGAGCGCTTTTATATTGGCGCGGTCAGCACCCCGTGCAAAGAAACCCTTGCTGCGCAAGGCATTTAGATTCTGACGCACATTTCGTCAGGTTCGGTTGAAAGCCTGCGGGGGTTGCGGCTCCGACCCAACCACAAGTTTTTTCGATAGGCTGATATATACCTTTTGCTCGGGATATTTCCCGGGAAATATCCCGCTGGGTCAAGCATGCGCGCGGCCGGGGACCTAATCTTAGCAAGCTATGGGCGCTGCGCTTTTGGGGGAGCATGCCACGCCGCTAGCCCATCATGCTCGCGTACATCCTCAAATAATCGCGGGCGGAGGCGGACCAGCTAAAATCGCATCGCATGCCGCGCTTCACCAGGCCGCTCCAAATTTCATTATCCTTATAGCACTCTATTGCCCAGCGAAGAATATAGAGCATTTCATGCGCGTTATAGTTGGCGAACGAAAAGCCCGTCCCCTCCCCGGTATACCGGTTATAGGGCCTGACCGTATCGCGTAGGCCGCCCGTTTCGCGCACAAGGGGCACGGTCCCATAGCGGAGCGCGATCATTTGGGAAAGGCCGCAGGGTTCAAAGCGGGACGGCATTAAAAACAGATCCGCTCCGGCGTATATCCTGCGGGCAAGCGCGTCGTCCATCATGAAGCGCGCCGCGACCCGCCCGGAATAACGCTGAGCCTGCCACTCAAAAAAGCGGACGTAATCCTCCTCGCCAAGCCCGAGTACGACAAATTGCGCGTCGCAAGCCATAATATCGTCCCATACGCATTTAACAAGGTCCAGCCCTTTCTGCTCGGTTAAACGCGTTATCATGGCGATCAGCGGCGCTTTGGGGTTAGCCTCTAAGCTAAGCTCCCGCTGCAAATCCGCTTTGCACGACAGCTTGCCGGATGCGTCTTGACAGGAAAAATGCGCTGTCAGAGCCGGATCCGCCGCAGGATCGTAAGCCGCCTCGTCTATACCGTTGAGTATTCCCCAAAGATCGCCCCCTCGGGCGCGCAGCAGCCCGTCCAACCGCTCGCCGTATTCGGGAGAGCGTATCTCGTCCGCATAAGACGGGCTGACGGTGCTGACGCGCCAAGCGTACCGTATACCGGCTTTCATGAAGCTAACGCAGCCGTAATACTCAAGTTCTTCCGAGTTAAAGTGCACATCCCCTAAAGAAAGCATTTCGTTTATCCACCCCCAGGGGAAAATCCCCTGATAGCGCAGGTTATGTATGGTAAATACGGTGCGTATTTCACGGTAATCCGGCAGCTCGCGATATTGCAGGCTCAAAAGCGCGGGGACCATACCCGTCTGCCAATCGTTGCAGTGCAATATATCAGGAAAAAAGCCCAGTTTTGGCAGGCTTTCCAGTACGGCCCGGCAGAAAAAGGAAAACCGCTCCCCCTCGTCGTTGCCTGAACCATAAATATAATCGCGGGCAAAGTAATATTCATTATCCACAAAGTAATAAATTACGCCCTCATGCTCCAGCTTTTCTATTCCGCAGTACTGGCTGCGCCACCCAAGCGCGATATGGAAGTGGCATACATGCTCCATTTTGTTCTTCCATCCCGCGGGAATTGCGCTGTACTTGGGCAGCATAACCCGCACGTCCGCGCCTTCCTTTTTGAGTATGGGAGCTAAAGTGCCTACAACGTCCGCCAGCCCGCCGGTTTTTATGAACGGTATGCATTCGGACGCGGCAAAGAGAATTTTCATAAGTGTCCTCCTGGTATTTTGTTTCCGGCCTGAAGCAAAGCCGAAATTATCCGCATGCCGGGCGGAATCTCACACGCAAAGAGCCTTAGCATGTAAGTTTTAAAGCCATACCGCCGCCTGATTTAAACAAAGACGGCTTCATCATACGGGGTCCGCTTCTATTCCAGCGCGCCTTAAAACCGCTGAAGAATCAAATAACAAGGCCTTTTCTTAAAACTATCGGGCACGCTTCGTAACCCGCAAGGTGGCGGCCGCGCCCAACAATTACGCCTTTATCCATAATGACGTTATTGAGCATGCACTGCTCCCTGATATCGCAAGCCTGCATGATGATGCTGTCGCGTACGACGCTCTGAGCGCCTACGCGAACGCCCCGGAACAATACGCTGTTCTCGACCTTGCCTTCGATGATGCATCCGTCCGCCACAATAGAGTTGCGCGACATGCCCCCGCCCGCGTAACGCGCGGGTACCTCGTCCTTAACCTTGGTGTAAATGGGGTGGTCGCTGTTGAACAGGTCGCGCCGGACTTCCTGGTTCAGCAGCGCCATATTATGCCTGAAATACGAATTAAGCGATTCAAGCCGCCCGACATAACCCTCGTAGCGCCAGCCGTATATCCTAAGGCTATGGATGCGCTTAATCAGGATATCACGGATAAAATCGACCTGCGCGCGCGTTGCGGCCTCTTCCACAAGATACTCGAGCAGGGTTTTTTCCATCACGTATACGTCGCAGGATCTGAGCTGGTTGCCGGGATGATACGGGTTGAGCTGCATATCCGTTATGCGCCCGCGCTCGTCCACGCACAGTCTGAGATCATCAAACGTATCAAAGTCCTGCGCGCTGTGGGCTTCGTGGTTATACATGATGGTGATATCGGCGCCCGTGTCAATATGCCGGCTGATCATCTCCTCGAACGTGGTATTGAAGAGCGTATGGCTGCCCGTTAGCACCACATAGCGCTGGCTGCTCCGCCGTATATATCCCATGACGGATCTGAGCGCGTCGATGGTCCCCCGGTACAGGCCCGTGTTCTCCCTTGTTAAAAAGGGCGGCAGGATGAACAATCCGTCGCGCTTTCTGTGCAGATCCCATTCCTTGCCCGAGCCGAGGTGATCCATCAGGGAATGGTAGTTCCGCTGTGCTATCAGGCCCACGTTCGTGATTCCGGTATTCACAAGAGAGGAAAGCACAAAATCAATGCAGCGGTAACGGCCGCCGAAAGGAACGGCGGCGAGCGAGCGAGAATACGTCAAATCGCGAAGCAGCAGATTGGATTCCCCCGTATAGATCAGGCCAAACGCATTATGTATCATTCCTGTACACCTCCCGGCCAGGTTTTTGGCGTTCTATTGATAATCATGCCAACAGGCACGCGCATACCCGGTGGTATCTCGGTATCGTTTCCTATCAGCGTAACGCTTCCGGTCAGGCTCGTATCATAGGGCGCGTCTCCCGGCTCAGGCTCCGCGCCTATGACGGCGTTCTCTCCGATTACGGAGTTCTCTCCGATGATGGCCTTATGCACTCTCGCACCGCGCCGGATGACGGCGTTCGGCATTATGACGGAATCGGTTATCAGCGTGTTTTCCTGAGCCGACGCCCCGGAGAAAAAAACGCTCCGCTCAAGCCGCCCGCATACCGTACAGCCCTCCGTAATAACGGATTGAACGACCTGCGCGTTTGGTCCGGCGTAATGCGGGGGCATCACGGCGCTTTTGCCATAAATGCGCCAGTCCTTATCGTATAGATCCAGCTTCGGGGGCTGCTCAAGCAGATCCATGTTCGCTTCCCAAAGGCTTCCGATGGTGCCTACGTCCTTCCAATACCCATAGAACGGATACGCGAAAAGCTTCATGCCCCCTTCAATCATTTTGGGTATCACGTCTTTTCCAAAATCGTTCGTAGACGCGGGGTCGTTATCATCCTCCTCCAGATAACGCTTTAGCACGTTCCATGAGAAAATATAGATTCCCATCGAAGCGTTGTTGCTTTTGGGCTTCCGCGGCTTTTCCTCAAACTCCACAATAGCGCCGTCGGGCGCGGTATTCATAATGCCGAACCTGCAGGCCTCCTCCATCGGCACCTCAAGCACGGCGATGGTAGCGTCCGCCCCTTTTTCCTGATGGAATCGGAGCATCTTCGCGTAATCCATCTTATAGATGTGATCCCCTGACAGTATCAGCACATAATCCGGCTGATACTGTGATATAAACGCAATGTTTTGGAATATAGCGTTGGCCGTGCCGGAGTACCATTGGCCGCGGCTTCCCTTCACGTAAGGGGGCAGCACGTAAACGCCTCCGGTATTACGGTCAAGATCCCACGCCTGGCCGTTGCCAAGGTACGCGTTAAGCTCCTGCGGCTGGTATTGGGTCAACACGCCCACAGTATCAATATCCGAGTTGACGCAGTTGGATAGCGGGAAATCGATTATCCGATACTTGCCCCCAAACGGCACGGCCGGCTTGGCCATCCGGGTCGTGAGCACGCCCAAACGGCTTCCCTGCCCACCCGCCAGGAGCATCGCCACGGTCTTTTTCTTTCTCAAAATGTATACCCCCTATCTCTTTAATTAGTCTGTATTTTAGGCGCCTGCAAAGGCGCGGTAACGGGTTGAAAATTCAAATGATAGTAAGCCCCGCCATAGCCCGGTATAAAAAGATCAATATAGTCGCCCTCGTGATCCTTCATGCTCATAAGCTCCGCCCGGGGCGGCGGCACATGGCCGCAAAACCTCGGATCCTGATTCGAGAGCGCTGAGCTTAGTATGACCGGCGAACTGAACCGGACGCGGTACGCGTTTTGCGGCACGGGCGTGAAATTAAACACGCATAAAAGCGAGCCGCCCTCGGAATCGCGGCGGATGAAAGCGATAACGCTGTGATCCGCGTCGTCTACGCTTACCCATTCAAAGCCCTCCCAACCACAGTCCATCTCGTAAAGCGCCGGTGTGCTGACGTAAAGGGCGTTAAGCTCGCGTACAAAACGCTGAACGGCGCTGTGCTGCGGGTAGTCGAGCAGCATCCAATCCAGCGGCTGCTCATGGTTCCATTCAATGAATTGGCCAAACTCGCAGCCCATAAACATCAGCTTTTTGCCGGGCTGTGCGAATTGGTACATAAACAAAAGCTTTAGCTGCAAAAACTTCTCTTCATAGCTGCCGGGCATCCGCCCAATAAGCGAACGCTTGCCGTGAACCACCTCGTCATGAGAGAACGGGAGGATATAATTCTCTGAAAACGCATAGCACATGGGGAAAGTCAGCTTGCTGTGATGCCATTTTCTGAACAGGCTGTCCATGCTCATGTATGAAAGCGTATCGTTCATCCATCCCATGTTCCATTTCAAATGAAAGCCGAGCCCTCCGTCTTCAGGCGGCGCGGTAACCAGTGGAAACGCCGTGGATTCCTCCGCGATGAGCAAGGCTCCCGGGCATTCGCGCCCCACGGCGCGGGAGAGCTTCCGCAAAAAGGCCACTGCGGATAAATTGGTATTCCCCCCGTGCTCGTTCGGCAGCCATTCCCCGTTCTCCCTGCCGTAGTCAAGGTAAAGCATGCAGCTCACGGCGTCCACCCGCAGGCCGTCGATATGATATTCCTTGAGAAGGTATACGGCGTTGGAAATTAAAAAACTCTGAACCTCCGCTTTTTCATAGTTGAAAAGGAGCGTACCCCATTGCGGCTGGTCGCTGCGCCTCGTATCCGGGTGCTCGTACTCGGCCTCCCCGTCAAAACGGGCAAGCCCGTGCGCGTCCCGCGTAAAATGCGCCGGAACCCAATCCGCTATAACGCCCAGCCCCGCCTCGTGCGCGCAATTAATAAAATACTTGAAATCCTCCGGCTCGCCATAGCGTGATGTTATGGCGTAATAACCCGTAATTTGATACCCCCAGCTCATATCATAAGGGTATTCGCATACCGGCATCAATTCGATATGCGTATAGCCCATGTTCGCCGCGTACCGCACAAGCTCCTGCGCAAGCTGCCTGTAATTAAGCCCGGCTTTCCATGAACCCGCGTGCGCTTCATAGACGCTCATCGCTTTTTTAAACGGCAGACCCCTTGCGGACATATACGCCCCGTCGCTCCATTTGAAAGGCTCCAATCCCCATACTATGGAAGCCGTCTCTGGCCTCATCTGAGCGTAAAATGCGTAGGGATCGGCTTTATAGTTAACATGTCCGTCCCGACTGGTCACGGCGAATTTATAGACGTCGCCCTTTTTAGCGTTTTCCACAACCGCTTCCCAAACGCCGGACGTACCCGCCATACGCATCGGGTTAGCGTCCCCGTTCCAACCGTTAAACGAGCCGACGACGCTTACGGCTTTAGCGTTTGGCGCCCATACCGCGAACCGGTACGCCCCGTTCTCAACTTTATGCGCGCCCATCACGCGGTAAGCGTAGCAATTCTCTCCCGTATTGAATAAATAAAGCTCCGTTTCATTCAGATGATATTCCATTTAAACTCCTCCAGAAGTTAACCCTCGCGCATCTCCATATATCATTTCGCTCCTTATGCTCAAGGCGCCCTTCTGTCCGCAATCAAGTTGTAGAAACTAAGCTGCCGTACATTTATTTTGGCTCTCACTAGCCGAAATAAATTAATACCCAGGCTTTGTGTCCCGTTCAGGATGATTTATTCCTCCCTGCTTTCGAGAACAAGGAATCTAATATATATTCTACCATCTTTTACTGGATCCCGAATAGACGAAATCCATACTTTTTTACATATTTTACGAAAAAAACACGCCTTTATCCATAAATATCCGTACCGGTATAAGATGAAACGCGTGAACATGCCCTTGGGTCAAATTCATCCGGGTTTTCATATTGTGCCATTGATACGAGCAAACGATCGGCAAATGCCATAGAATTGCGGTTTGCGCTCGCTATATGCATTGTTTTTAAAACTCGTTTGCACAGGTACTGTTAAACAAGTGCAAATGCATCGGACACGTTATCGGGATTACATATCTTCAAAAAAGGTTAAATGCGGCGTTAATATCATTCAAGGAGGTTTGGAGCTAAATCTCAAAACAGCGCCTAAGCCTTTTTCGTTTCGCATGGCGCGCTTGCTTTATTTACGCGGGCAACGGCGAAGTTTTATACCCGGCTCTCGTTTTGCAGCACAAAAGCAGCGGTGAACCCTTCTTCAACTGATAGGCATCGGCCGATAAAAGCGGGCATCGAGTGTGCTGAGGTAAAAAAGCGATTATTTTTTAACGTGCGCTATCTTGGCGTTAATCCCCCATACGGTTCTATTGCCTTTGCGCTAAAGCATGCCGTAACTCTAATATAAGGCAGGCAAACGATTAGTCAACCATTTACAACCCTCGCTCTGTCTTTATCGCGTATATTCGAGAGCGGATACATCATCGTCATAAGCGCTTCAACGGCGCGCGCGGGCAGCAGGCGCTTCAAGAATACGAACGCCTTGTATTTAGCCCCAACCACGCGTCGCACCGGCGGGTTCTTTCTCTGTATCAGCTTCATAACGGCTCGCGCTATCGTCTCTGGACCCTTGCCGGATTTTTCGTCGCTCTCCATTTGGGCGATGGAATTTAAAAAAGCTTCCCCGTAAGCCGTTTCGGAGCATCCGCCGGCGTACATGCGGTTTGCGGTAAAGGAGGTTTTTACATCGCCCGGCTCAATCAGCGCGGCGCGTACCCCAAACGGCCTGCATTCTATCCTCAGGCCTTCCGTCAACGCTTCGACGGCAAATTTAGACGAGCTGTAAAGCGTTTGGAACGGAATGGAGAAGATCCCCCCGACCGAACCGATATTGACGATAAGCCCCTTCCCCTGCTTCCGCATTATAGGCAGTACGCACCGTATCATGCGGACGACGCCAACATAGTTGGTGTTCATCTGGCGCATGGCGTCGCTTCCTAAACAGTCCTCCACAGCCCCGCAAATGCCCGTGCCTGCCGCGTTTATCAGAACGTCAATGCGCCCTTCGCGCTCTACTACATGTCGAACGGCCGCCTCAACCGAGCCGTCATCGTCGACGTTAAGGGCAATCATCTGTATGTACCCCTCGCCGTAATCCGTTAACCCGCCGCCGCGCCTTGATCCGCCGTAAACGGCAAATCCGCTCCTTGCCAGCATCTGCGCGGTACATTGCCCGATGCCGGACGATGCGCCCGTTATTAACGCTACACGACCGTATGGATTGCTTACCATGGCTTTATCCTCCCCCATCCCTCGGCATAAACGTGCTGTAGTGCGGCTTAGCGATTCAACAAATCAAGCGCGAATTTATCAGTCCCAATAAATCTTGCATCTTAGAACCTTACCCGGCAACTCATTCGCTATCGGCCAGCCCCGAGCCATATAAGATTCTATTCCTCCGCGCCGATAATCGCCTCATATATTTGCTCAAGGCAATCCTTTGAATGATACTCAATAACGATTTTGCCTTTTTCGCTGTTGCCGCTGATGTTTACCTTCGTTCCAAGCCTCTCCCGAAACCGCTCCGCGGCGTGCGCTAGCTGCGCGTCCTGCTCGGGGCGCGGCTTTTTCGCAGGCGTTTGGGCCTTCTCCCCAAGATCCCGAACGGCCTGTTCCGTCCTTCGGACCGACCACCCCTCTTCAACCGCGCGCCGTGCCGTCAGCTCTTGGGCCCGAGCCTCTTTTACGCCGGCTAGCGCGCGCGCATGCCCCGCTTGAAGCACGCCTTCTCGAAGATAATCCTGTATGACGGGCGGAAGCGACAAAAGGCGCAGCGCGTTGGCTATGGCTGGACGGCTTTTGCCAAGCCTGCTTGAAGCCTCTTCCTGCGTATAGTCATGCTGTTGCATTAAGAAGCGGATGGCCGCCGCTTCCTCGATTGGGTTCAGGTTCTCGCGCTGAATGTTTTCCACCAGCGCGACCTCCAAAACCTCAGATTCATCCATATTGCGCACCACCGCCGGTATCGTATCAAGCCCCGCAAGACGCGCGGCCCGAAAGCGCCGTTCCCCGGCAACGATAACGTACCTTTCGCCGCGCTCGCGCACGATGATGGGCTGAACCATCCCATGCCGGCTAATGGAGGCCGCAAGTTCCGTGAGCTTATCCTCATCAAACGCTTTCCTCGGTTGATTCAGGTTTGTATCAATATCATGAACATGCAGCCTAAGTATGCTTTCGTTTACTGAAACGTCGTAATTTCCGAGCAGCGCGTCAAGCCCGCGCCCGAGCCCCGTTTTATTCTTTACGGCCATTTGAAGCCTCCTTGCGCATCAGTTCGTCCGCCAGCGCGCCGTACGCTTTCGCCCCAGAGGATTTAGCGTCGTACAGCGTAATGGGCAGCCCGTAGCTCGGCGCCTCGCCTAGCCTTATGGAGCGCGGGATAATGGTGCCGTATACTTTGTTTTTAAAAAACTTTTTGACCTCTGCGACCACCTGCGCAGAAAGGTTGGTGCGCGCGTCAAACATGGTAAGCACGACCCCCTCTACCTCCAGCATGGCGTTCAGGTGAAGCCTTACCAGCTTGACCGTGTTCATCAGCTGGGAGAGTCCCTCCAAGGCATAGTACTCACACTGTATGGGCACGAGCAGCGTATCCGCGGCCGTCAGCGCGTTAAGCGTCAGCAGACCCAGCGACGGCGGGCAGTCGATAAGGATATAATCGTAATCCTCCCTCAACTTGTCCAACGCGCGCTTGAGCACCTGCTCGCGAGCCATCATACCCACAAGCTCTACCTCCGCACCCGCCAGCTCGATCTGGGACGGGATGAGCTTGAGGGTCGGTATCCGTGTATCGATTGCGGTATCCGCAGCCGCTACGCGGTTGATCATCACATCATAAACGCTGTATTCCAGTTCATCCTTAGAAACGCCAAGGCCACTCGTCATATTGCCCTGCGGATCAATATCAACGGCCAGAACCCTTCTGTTTTTCTGCGCTAGGCAAGCAGAAAGGTTAACGGCAGTGGTCGTCTTTCCCACGCCGCCCTTCTGGTTCGCAATCGCAATTACTTTCGCCACGGCAATCCCTCCGCTATGTATTGCTTTCATTATATGCTATTTTTGACGCGTACACAAGAAATTGCGCGAATACTCCGCCATTTTCTTGCCAACGCGTTATAATAGGGATATAAACCAAAAATGCAAGGAGGCTTTTTAAATGAATCAGGCTCTTGAAAACATCCTAAACAGGCGCAGTATGCGCGCATATGAAAGCCGTCAGATCGAAGAGCAAATGTTGGAGCTGATACTCCGCGCGGGGCTATGCGCGCCTACCGGGAAAAACCGGCAGGGCGTGATATTTACCGTCTTACAGAACGAAAAGCTCGAAATCCTTGGAACCGCAGTACGGGCTGCGCTAAAATCAGCGCAGCCCCCCGCGGACGTGCCGGATGATTACTGCTGCTATTATCATGCCCCTACGCTTATCATCGCCACTGTGGATAGAGACAATCCGCTTGGCGCGTGCGACTGCGCATGCGCACTTGAAAACATGATGCTCGCGGCCTCCTCGCTCGGCCTTGCCTCGTGTTGGATCAATCAGGTGCGCCCAACCTGTGACGATGCGCGTGTACGGCAATTATTCACATCATACGGCATACCTGAGAACCACATCGCATTCGGTTCGGTTGCTCTGGGATATGCCGACGGCGAGCCTCGCAATATCGAGATTCAGCCCGGCCGTGTGCTCAGGCCATAGTATGTTTCACGTGAAACAATGCGATATTGAATCTTTCTCCTGACGAGCCACGCGTTTGAGTCAGCCGTCACGCCGTCTACTCTTTATATAGGCGGCGTTTTTTCGCACAGACCATCGGATCTGAAGGTGGTTTTCGTTCAATTGACTGTAACAGTAAGCTCTTTCTTGTTTCACGTGAAACACACTCTTTTATATAGGATGCGCCCGTGATACTTAAAAAACGATGCGTAGCCACTTATAAATGCGAAAACCGGCGCCCTGGCGCCGGTTCATTTCTTAAATCAAATTCGCTATAAAAACCAAATCTAAAAGGATTACTCTCCCTCATCCGCGCAGCCGCAGCCGCATTCGCCGCAGCCGCTGGGAACGACTACCTTATTGCATTGAGGGCAGATCAAATCCTCATCCGATTCCAGCATGGATTCGTCGTAATATATGACTTCGCCGCAATGGGGGCATTCCAGCTCCACAAAATCATCTTCGTCCTCATCCTCAAACAGGCAATCGTCGATAGACTCGATTTCTTCATAAATATCGTCGACGCATTCGTCAAGCTCATTTATAGAGGTTTCATTCTCCTCGATTGCGTCGGCCATAACGTCCAGCGTTTCAACAATCGCGGTAAAAAGCTTCTTCTGCCCTACGTCCTCGATGGCGAGGCCATCCATAAGGCCCCTGATATAAGCGACTTTTTCCTTCATATAACTGCTCATTTTACTCCTCCTTTTTTTAAACGCGCTCCATGTATTCGCCCGTGCGGGTATCCACACGCACCCTGTCCCCCTGGTTGACAAACAGCGGGACGTTCACTTTGTACCCGGTCTCCAAAACGGCGGGTTTCGTCGCCCCCGTCGCGGTATCGCCCTTATAGCCCGGTTCCGTTTCAACAATTTCCAGCTCGACGAAGTTGGGCGCTTCCACGGAAAATGGGTTGCCTTTGTAGAAACGGATGTTCACGTTCTGGTTTTCAACGATAAAGTTTATAGCGTCCTCCACCTGCGCATGGTTCAGCGGTAGCTGCTCATACGTTTCAGTATCCATGAAATAGTATAACTCGCCGTCATTATAAAGATACTGCATCTCCTTATTTTCAATATGCGCCTTGGGATATTTGTCCGATGGGTTGAACGTGCGGTCAAGAACCGCTCCGGTCATCACGTTTTTCAGGCGCGTGCGGACGAACGCAGCCCCTTTGCCGGGTTTAACATGCTGAAAATCCGCAATGGACCACACCTGCCCGTCAATCTCAACGGTAACGCCTTTTCTAAAATCTCCTGCCACAATCATGGGAAAGTACCTCCATATCTGAACTAATCACGGGATGTTATGGTAAAGCGCTTTTTCAGCCCGCAAAATACTCCACGCCAGTTCTTATACTACCATACGATACTCCCGCATCTCAAGCTATTTCTTGCGTTTCCGGTGTTTTTTGCAAATTCCGAATATATTTGCGGTACACAAACACCACCAGTGCGGCGCTTATAATCATGGATAAGCATTCGGCGATGGGATACGCGAACCAAACGGCGTCAAGCCCCGCTGTAACCGCAAGCACGTAAGCCGCCGGCAGAATTACGATGAGCTGGCGCGCAAGAGACACGAGCAAGCTGTATATCCCAATACCCACCGCCTGATAGAGCGATGAGAACATAATGCCCAAGGCGGCGAAGGGGAAACACAGGCTGATGACTCTAAACGCGTGCGTGCCGATATCCAGCATATGGTCCGATGCGTCGAAGAGCAGCAGGAACTTGTCCGGTATGGCCTGAAAAAGGGCCAGGCCCACACACATGATGATAAGCGCGTAAAGCGCGCTGAGCTTAAGCGTTTTCATCACGCGTTCCTTATCCCGCGCCCCGTAATTAAACGCCATAATGGGCATGGCTCCTGAGTTTAGCCCGAACACGGGCATAAATACGAACGATTGCAGCTTAAAGTAAACGCCAAGCACGCTTACGGCGGTTTTTGAGAACATCATCAATATTTTATTCAGCCCAAAAGTCGTAACCGAGCCGATTGCCTGCATGACGATCGAGGGCAGACCCACGCGATAGATGTTCCCCACAGTCTCTTTTCTGAAGCGGAAACCGCGTATTCTTATGGAAATCAGCTTATTTCGGGCAAACAGGATGTAGAACCCCGTTATCATGCTGACAAGCTGGCCGATAACCGTAGCGAGCGCCGCGCCCGCCACGCCCAGCGCCGGGAACCCGAGGTAGCCGAAGATCATGATGGGATCCAGCACGATATTTGTCAGCGCGCCCACGAGCTGGATGACCATCGCGTGGAACGTATCCCCGGTACCCTGAAGGATCTTCTCGGTCATGATAGCCATCATCGAAAACGCGCACAGCCCGCCGCATATGGTCAAATAGGATACGCTCATATCCAGCACGGCAATATCCCCCTCCGCGAAAAGGGCGAGAGCGGGCCGCGCGAACGCAATATACGCTATGGTAAAGACCAATGCGCTCAAAAGCGCCAGATAAAGCCCGTGCGAAGCGGCGCAGTTCGCATCCGGCTGCCTGCCCTCCCCAAGCCTGCGCGCCACGAGGGAATTTACGCCCACAGCCGTGCCTACGCCCACCGACGTTATCAGCATTTGAAACGGAAACGCGAGCGAAACGGCGGTGAGCGCGTCTTCACTAACGCGCGATACAAAAACGCTGTCCACAACGTTATAAAGCGCCATTACCAGCATAGACAGCATCATAGGGAATGACATTTTGATGAGCAGGGAGCCAACCGGCTCCACGCCCATTTTATTCTCTTTACGTATTTGCTCCATGTTTTATCCTTTCAGCCCGAAAAACGCTATTTAATAAACCGCTTGAACGGGCCGCAACAAAAAACCGGCCCGAGCCGGTTTTTATGATGCATAAAAGCTTAATTACTCGGCGTGGGGCGCGCCAACGGGGCAGGTACCCTCGCAGGCTCCGCAGTCGATGCACTTTTCAGGATCGATTACGTAACGGTCGTCGCCCTGGGTGATGGCTCCAACGGGGCAATCCGGCTCGCACGCGCCGCAGCTGATGCACTTATCGTCAATAATATATGCCATAATTACACCTCCAACAAATTGTCAACCTTATTGTATCATGAAAAAGAAAAATTGCAAGCAAAAACGCATTGCGTCGCGAGCCTGTGCTATACTATTTACATACGCTTTGTATAAGCCATGGCGCCGAGGCGCCTGAAGGCGAATTTAATCGAGAGGTGTAAAGATTATGTTTAACCGCCACCTGCAAATATCGAACGAGGTCCGTCAAGCATTGGAAGCCGGTTCGCCCGTTATAGCGCTGGAAAGCACCATCATATCCCATGGCATGCCGTATCCCGAAAATGTTGAAACGGCTATGAATTGCGAACGTATCGCCCGGGAAAACGGGGCTATCCCCGCTACCTGCGGCATAATCGGCGGCAAGCTGGCCGTTGGGATGAGTAAAGAAGAAATAGACCGGCTTGGCCGCGCAGGGCACGCTGTCGCCAAAGTCAGCCGGAGAGACATACCTGTTTTAGCCGCGCGCGGGCAGGATGGCGCGACAACCGTGGCCGCAACCATGATCCTCGCCGCGATGGCCGGGATTGAGGTTTTCGCAACGGGCGGCATAGGCGGCGTCCACCGGGGCGCGCAAACCACCATGGATATCTCAGCCGACCTGGAGGAGCTTGGTTCAACGCACGTAACCGTAGTGTGCGCGGGCGCAAAAAGCATACTCGATATCGCCCTTACTCTTGAGTACCTTGAAACCAGGGGCGTGCCGGTAATCGGCTACGGCACGGATGAGCTGCCCGCCTTTTACACGCGTGAAAGCGGATTCAAGGTGGATTACCGCATGGATACGCCGGAGGAAATCGCGTCGGTTATCCGCATGCGCAGGGAATTGGGATATAAAGGCGGCATGGTTGTAGCCAATCCCATTCCGCTTAGCGATTCCTTGGATGCAGCATATATCGGCGGCGTTATTAAGGGCGCGCTTGAGGAGGCCGCATTAAAGGGCGTATCCGGCAAAGCAGTAACGCCCTTTCTGCTCGCCCGCGTATCCGAGGCGACGGACGGAAAAAGCCTTGCTGCGAACATAAGGCTGGTATATAACAACGTCGTATTGGCCGCCCGTATCGCCGCAGCCTCCGTATAACCAAGGTTTGAGATAAACTGCATGTAGGGCTGTCGTTTTCCGCGTTTAGAGCGAACCGCTTACAAGCCGGCTTCGGCGCGCGAATCGCAATGCTGATAAATGGGTTTTTATTGGCGTACGCCGGGCTGTGCTGCCGGGGAGTGCGCTACTTATTCATGTCGGCGATAAAATCATTCTTCTTCGCGGTTATCTGCACCCATGCGGGCCTGAATCCGCTTTTAATCGCGTTATTTACCGATTTGATGTTTGACCATGCGCTGCAATAGAACGGGACCCGGTTCCGCTTCAATATTTCGACCGCAAGCGTACTTGTAAGCGCCGATGCTATGCCGAGGCGCCGGTATTGAGGCAGCACGTCGATACCGATTTGCCACATCGTATCGCAGTCTTGAGAGCACCCGGCCAGGCCAATCATTTCGCCGCCTTCAAACGCGCCGACCGCCAGAACATCAAGCTGCTTGCGCTTTTCGCACAGCGCGTTGCCCCATTGGGGCAAATAACAGCCCGCAAAGTCGTCCGGCCGCAAAAGCTTCAGCTCAAAATCGCAGGCAAGGGGCTTAATCGTACGCATATCCGGCAAAAAGTACTCCGCCATAAAGCAGATATTCAGATCAAACGGTTTCAGGTTTTCCATCAGCACAAGCAAATTTGGCGTTTCAAAGCAATGCTCAACAGGATACTTAGTGATGTAGCCTTCTACAATATCGATCAGATTCTCCGAAACGGAGGCTACAATATTATTACCGTACGACGTGAGGTCGCAATAAAACGGCAGTTCCAAGTACTTTCTCGCGCCGGCCTTTTTTTGAGAGATAACAACTTTGTTATCAAATTCGATGAAATCGCCGGCGCGGCAGCCGCTGTCCACCGCCGATTGCCTCATCGCAACTTGCAGAATATCCTGATTTGTCATATACGGATTTCCCTTCAAAGTACTTAAAATCAAGAATAGTATAACATAATTTTTTGGATAATTTCCATTACTGAACCCTTTATGCAAAAGTGCGCTCTATAAATCTCATATACGCTGCCCGCCGCGTCTCTTGTTTTTATGAATATCATAACATTTATAGGTGGAATTGAACGAGCGCAATGCGGATACTTTTTGGGTTTCAATGGGAGTGACATTATATAATGCCCATTTCTGATCCGCCTATGCGCAAATGAAATATTCATTATGGGAGCTTTGCGTTTTCTTGAAAAATATGTTTTTTAAAAAGTGCGTAAGGGATTATACCGCTTTCCTTAATTAATAAAAAATCTATTGCATAGGATATTGAATTGGGCTAATATTACAAATGGGGACGCTATTTAGTAAATACCGTTTCCGCGCTGTTTATATACAGTTGAGCGCATTAGCGCAAAAAAGATAAATAGTTTAGGAGATTTGAAACATGTCTGTTAAGGTTGGCATCAATGGTTTTGGCCGCATAGGCCGCTTGGTTTTTCGGGCCTCCATCTCCCGTTCGGATATGGAAGTCGTCGGCATTAACGACCCCTTTATCGACCTGGATTATATGGTCTACATGCTTCGCTACGACACCGTTCACGGCCGCTTTGACGGCGATATACAAACGCGTGACGGAAAGCTCGTTGTAAACGGCAGGGAAATAGCCGTATACGCATGCATGGATCCGGGGCAAATCCCCTGGAATGAATGCGGGGCCGAGTATGTGGTAGAGGCAACCGGTAAATTCACAACGATGGATAAGGCACAGGCCCACTTCAAAGGCGGTGCGAAAAAGGTTGTAATTTCAGCCCCGTCAGCGGACGCGCCCATGTTCGTTATGGGTGTAAATAATGAAGAATACCGGCCGGATATGAATATTGTATCCAACGCCTCCTGTACGACAAACTGCCTTGCCCCGCTTGCCAAGGTCATTAACGACAACTTCGGCATTATAGAAGGTCTTATGACCACCGTACACGCCACAACAGCCACGCAGCTTACGGTTGACGGCCCTTCAAAAAAGGACTGGCGCGGCGGGCGCGGCGCGGCGTTCAATATCATACCCAGCTCCACCGGCGCGGCTAAGGCCGTTGGCAAGGTTATCCCATCGCTCAACGGGAAGCTTACCGGCATGGCGTTCCGCGTGCCTACCGCGGACGTTTCGGTTGTGGATCTCACCTGCCGCCTTGAAAAGCCCGCGTCTTACGACGATATCAAATCGGTCATGAAAGCCGCCTCCGAATCCGAACAATACAAGGGCGTTATAGGCTATACGGAGGATAAGGTCGTTTCATCTGATTTTATAACGGATGCGCGCACCTCCATCTTCGACGCCGGCGCAGGCATCAGCCTGAACGATAACTTCGTGAAGCTCGTCGCCTGGTACGACAACGAGTGGGGCTATTCCAATAAATGCCTCGACCTTATCAAGCATATGGCCTGCGCGGACGGCTGCTGCTGCTGCTGCGGGAAGTAATACGCTTATTACATCCGCGGGGGGTACGATTACCCCCGCGGATTATTTGATATATGGAGGCAGTGCCTAAGGTTTAATCCCACTCCAATGATAAACGGGTAGTACAAGCATAAAATTTATATGTTTTTACATATTATTTTCTCTTTTTTCATATAGAAGTATCATTAATGCTATTGATTATCAGTTTTAAGTGGTATATAATAAAGGCGTTCCCGGTAATAATATTACTGTGGAAATCAAATATCAGCTATGGTGAAGACCATATTTACCTCTTTATCATATTATAAAGTATGAGAAGAGGAGAGGGTAATTAATGAAGGAATACTTTTTAAATGAAATTGAAGCCTTAGATAGCAGCATTAAGGCCGAAGATTATTTGCGTAATATGCCGCAGGTTCGTTCCTCCAGTATGGCTGAGGACGACAGTCGGTTTGGGAATGATTTTTCAAAGCCGTTGTCACCTGATGGCGCCGTACAAACGTATATTAAACGCTGTCCATAACTAAGCATATTCATAACGCCCAAGCGCTGCTTGGGTTTTTTGTTTCTAAACTGCAGCGGCCATTTCCCTCAAGCGCCTGATGACCCGTTTAACGTGAACGGCTGCGTCATAAACCCAAATCACATGGATTCCGAACTGATCGTAAAGGTAACTTTCGTAGATATTTAACATTGTCGCGGCGGTGATTTGCTTTTCCCTCGTCAGCTTCTCTTGTGAGCATACGGCTCCTTTTCCAAGCTCCTCTGCCCCCATAAAAAAATCGTTCGCCTGCATTAAAGCGAATCGGGGCTTAAAGCTCCCTTTACAGCTTTTTATCGAACATAAACGGCGAAAATTACGATCCTCGCAGGAAAATCCTATTATGAGCGTTGGCTTTTCCCTGAAAAGCTGTACTTGCCTATGGTTTCCCCAGAGGAATGCGTCGGTTTCCATCTCTCGATAGCTCTCGTCGTTAAGCACAATCGGGCCGCACTCTATATCAGGATTCACCACCGGAGTTATACCATGTACATGATATATATATACCGTACTTAATGCCGGGTTGTTAAAGCTTTTAATCACCTTTCCGTTAGTGAGCATTACAATATTAAGCTTACGATTGTATCTTGTGTTTTGAAGCGCGCCTTCAAGCAGGTCGTCATAATTATAAGTAATTATATCACGAATCATTGGCTCGGTTTTATCTTGAGGGCATATCAGCTCAGCCAGCTCAAAAAGCGTTTTATTACCGTTTTTCTCCTTATCCCCTAATATTACGTCGTTATGAGCGCATTGAGCTATTTTTTCGCTATAACGTTCTTTAAATATCGCCTGTACGAGCCGTGCGCATAAAGCCTGCGTGTTATCCTCCTCGCTCTGGTCCGGCGTGGACGGTTTAATATATTGCGCTATTTCGATAAGCTCCTTATTTTTAATAAACGGCAATATATCCGATTTGCTTAAATCAGCTCGGATCAGTTCATCCCTTAATTCTTTAACATCATTCTCAAAGTAGCCGAGGCGGTGAACCAAGTACCGCCTGTACATCTCCTCAACAAGGCCGCGCCAATCGGGTATGCCGGACTGCCTGGATATACCCGAGCCTATCAAAAGCGCCATCATATTATCTTTATATACGTTGGCGATGATTTTTAAATAAAATTCATTCTTGGATATAAATCCAGCCGGCAGCCTTTCCCCATAAACCGCATTTAAATCGTTATCCATACCGCCCCCCCTAGTCCGCCAGATAATAGAGTGAATTCCATAAACAAAAGATATTCTCGTACTCATGGCGCTTGACGCTCTGGTATAAATCCGCAAATACAACGTCGGAGCTGAAACGAATACCGCTTAATTGTTCTATGCAAGCCTGTGTGTATTCGCACAAGGGCGGCAATATGGTGTTATCAAAGCCTAGATGCTTCGCCCTTTCGTTCGGCTTATTATAACATATTTCCGTAATCCATCGGTAGCTATCACGCTCGCCGTTATTGGCGTATTCATCAAAAAACGATTCTGCCTCTTCCCATCCACTAATGTTGAAATACTGGGAAAGGATGGCGCATATCCGCAGTGACGCGCCCAGGCTGTTACGTATTCTCTTAATTGTATTAACGCCAAAGCTGTCCATATACTTACTCGCGCCCCGGTGCTTATCAGCCGCGCTCGCGCCCGCCTCTGGCGGATGAATTCCCAAAGCCGCCAGCATAAATACATCGGGATATACCTCTTTAAACGCCGTAAATGCGCTTGCCGTCGTATTTTTGAGCGTTTGATTCCCACACATATTCTCAATCGCATTATTCCGGTATATGCTTACAAGCCGAGCGCCATACGATTCATTTAGCCTTTGCTCCAAATCAATAAAGCTGAAACTGAGGTTCTCATCGCCGATGATCTTGCGGAACCTTTTCATAATCTTTTTATACGCTTCCGACTCAAAAAACGCAACCTTATTTAAATCCAACCCGCTTCCGCTCCCGGGAGCCGCGTCTTTATTATTCGCGGACGTACGGCCGTCTATATACCTGTTGAGCCAGCTTGCAGTATCATGTCCGAAGCTCCCGCGATGTTCCCCCCTGATAAGCCCATAATGCATCTGCTCAACCATCGGCGGAAGGTTTGTGGCCATATGGTTAAAATAATAATCATCGCCCTCAAATACCCTTAGAAAACTATTGTTCAATTCACCAGCCGCCAGCTCAATTATTTTATTAACCGCTGTGCACGCTTCGTCTCGGCATACGCGGTCCATATCCCCCATTTCCCGTTTTAGCGGAGCGCTTGACAGCATTTGTGTTACAGTCGAGCGATAGTAAATGTTTACGCCGCTCATCGTTTCATCAACAACCGAAAAACGGAAAGGCAAATCAAGCTTATCAAACAGATCCCCGTCCGGGTCGTGCGTAACCCGGAATAATTTGGGTACCAAAAAAGCGGTGATATAACGCGCCGCGGCTTTAATCATAAGCTCCTTTCTTTTTTCACGCGGCTTCTCCTCGATCATATGCCCAACCTCATGCAGGATTAGCGGAACCAGCATATAAGGCTTATTTAAAAAAACAATTGGCAGAGGTAAAACGTATAAGCTGAATTTACTGTTTATATTTGAGAAAAGCAGCTCATTTTGCATAATATCCCCCTGCGATATTGACGTAAGGACCTCTATTTTTTTATGCGTCATATTTTTTGTTTTTAACTCTTTTAATAGCTGCTTGATACACACATAATAGCCAATCAGATATTTAGAATACCCGTTAAGCTCATTTGATCGAAAGTCCTGCGTTTCCGCAAAATTCGATGTGGAAAGCGCAAGGCAAGATAAAAGCATATACATGTTCTCGATAAACAGCCGAAGCGATTTTATATTGATCAATTCAAAAACAGGCGCGCTTAAATCCATGAGATCCGTCTCCGTGCTTTTTCTTATCAGCAACATCTGCGTATACAGCAGCAGATAAAGGTTCTCAAACACGGGCCTTAGCATCACGCCCACTCCCGGTGCATAATGCGAGGCCTGCAAATGCTCGCAGTAACGGTACATTTCATCGATAATTTTCGCAGTTCTCTCTATTGCGCCGTCGCCATTCTCATTTCCGCTTATCAGTTCGGTTATCTTTGCCGCCAAATCCGAAAACAGGCGGTTTGATGGCAAAGCCCGGTTTTTACCCGAATTCGCTCCATTGCACGTTTTAGAATGTTCCGGGTTATGATTACAACGTTCGCCGCTCCCGCCGGCTTTTGTCAGCAGCATCAACTCCGCTCCCGCAATATGATCCGTAGCACCACAATAATCCAATACCAGTTTTAAAAACTTCCTAAATTCGTTTTTGCTGGCCGGCGCTGAAAGATACACGTAATCGGAATTGCCGAGCGTACAAAAAGGCCCCTGGCCGTCAAGCGGCAGATGATGCATGGTATCCGCCCTGTTAAGAACATATGTCTGATAAAGAAATATATGGCGGTTGTTATCAATATCATAGTCTGAGATGGTTTCAAACAGCATGTCAAAGCCGTGGTCGTCTTTTATGCAATTACCCTTATAATGCGTTAAAACCCCGCAAACGGAGTAGCTTGAAACGTTACAGAACAGTTTTCCGCATCCGCCGACGGGCTCTTGCGTGTTAAAGCATTCCTCCCTGTACCGATTTTCATGCATAAAGTGCTCGATCACATCCGTGATATAGGTTATGCTGTTGGAATTGATGGCGATAACAATATCGATCTGATTCATGCAGCAATAAGGATAAAACCTTATACTGGGGCTAGAATGCATAGCGCTCGGCGGATTATCATAATATAAACTGTCATAGGTTGTTTTTGCGCGCTTTATCGCGTTTTCCACCTCGTCGCAAACCTCCTGTAGAAGGCCGCGCGATTCTCTTTGCTGAACGCGGTTTTTGCAAAAAGGAAGTATCTGCACCATAATAATGGCGCAATATGGCAACCTATCCTCTTTACTGCAGTTAAGGAAACCGCTTAAATCCGGCTTATCCAACATGTGCCGCCCCATCAAGCCATCATAGGTGAAAAGATGCAGAACATCGTTTTCAAAATAGTTCAAAATATCGTCTTCCAACACTCCGAACTTAATTCCGTCAAAATAACCAAACGCCGCAACATCCAATTTTTCAATAACGGCCGAGCTAACGGGCGTATGCTGTTTAAGCAGATGAATATCCGCAATTACAAGATCGTTCGTGTTCAATTCACTATTCTTACAGCCGCCCATATACTCTCCTGCTCCATATATCTCAACAGGTATTATATCATATGGCTGCCAAACCTCCAATATATACCATTAGCCAGTAATCGCATGCGACATTATTGTGTCAATTCCTGTAAATTTCATCTTTTTTGGTAATAAATCTTATAGAGCGCTATACAAAATTTGCTGTTGAGTTAAAGACAATCTAAGCATGGCGGTTTCCATATTTATGCGCTTCGCTTTAAACTGAAGTGGAATTTAAAATGATTAAAATCTATCGTTTTGGCCTCATGCCCTTGGCCACAAACTCAAGCCTGTCCGGCCTGTTATCCTTGGGAATCCTTGCGCAATGGGCGAGCAGCCGCCTTTTAATTTCGCCGATTTCAGGGCTTGCGGGCATATCAAGCCAGCGCATAACGTCCTCGCCCGAGCATTTTAACTCGGCAAGGGAAAACGGCGCGCCCTCCCTTTTCATCGTTTCAAGAAGCTTTAGCCACCGCATAGCGCTTTCGTCCGCCCGCTTCTTAACTCCCGAGCCGGTTACGTCCGCCTGCCGGAAGCGCGCCAGCCAAACGCTCCTCTCATAGCCAAGCTTAGCAAAGTGAGCGCGCAAAGTGGTTTCCTTGGCGGTATTTTTCAGATCGTACATGTGGTTTTGTATGATAAATAGCGCTTCCTCCTGTATCCGGCGCGGATATTTCAGCCGCAGGAATATTTCCCGGGCAATAACGACGCCAATATCGTCATGCCCGTACATTTTTCCGCTCCTCTTGAGCGCAATGGGCTTGCCTACGTCGTGAAACAGCCCGGCAAGGCGCATAAACAGCCGCCCAGGCGCCGCAGCGGCAGTATGATAGAGATGCTGTAATACATCATAGCGGTGGTAGGGGGTATTCTGTTCAACGCCCCGGCATACTTCAAGCTCGGGAAATAAAACCGTAACAGCGCCAACCTCATCAAGCATATTGAGCCCAGTCAAAACGGGTTCAAAGCTCTCATCCCTATCCGGATAGCGCATGTCGCTCAACAGTATCTTATCAAACTCATCCCTTATCCGCTCCGCGCTGATATCGCGCAAAAGCCCAACATGCTCCCTGGCGGCATTGAAGGTACCTTCCTCCACATCAAACCCGAGCTGGCACGCAAAGCGTGCCATCCTCATTATCCTCAGCCCGTCGTCGCGCAAAATTACGGACGGATCGCTGGAGGTTGCGCGTATCAGGCGCTTCTCAATGTCCTTCATACCCCCGGTTGGGTCGATAACGTCGCCGGATTCAATATCGCGGTAAATGGCGTTCACCGTAAAATCCCGCCTGAAGGCGTCCTGCGCCAGGTCGTCGGTAAAGCGTACGGCCTGCGGCCTGTGCGCCCCGCCGCCGCCGTAAACGTCAGAGCGGAATGTCGTATGCTCCACGCTCAACTTGCGTTCCTCATCCTGTATATGAATCTCTACCGTGCCGAAGTCAATCCCTTTGGGTACGTTTTTAATCCCTTCCCTCTCGCACAAACGAATCACATCCTCCGGCGTCATCGCGCTGGTTACATCAATATCGCTTACGGGAAGCCCTAAAAGCGGGTTGCGCGTCATTCCGCCAACAGCGTACAGGCAAAATCCCGCCTTCTTAAAAAGGCGGGATAATTCAAATAATTCATTCGGAATCGAATAAGAATTCATATCGTTCCCCTAAAAAGTTTTTCCCCGCTAGCTTTCCCCTTCCTGCGCCTCCTCATTCTCAGCGAGGTTGGGTTCCATCAGCGCCACGCTCGTGATGCGCGTACCCTCGTCAACGCGCATAAGCCTTACGCCCTGCGTATTGCGCGAGATGACGTTCACCTGAGAGAGGTTCATGCGCATAACCGTGCCGTCGTCCCTTATCAGCATTATGTCCTCTTGCCCAGTCACCATCTTCTGGCAGCACAGGGCGCCCGTTTTATTGTTAACCTTGTTGGCGATTATGCCTTTTCCTCCCCTTCTCTGCAAACGGTACTCCTCCTCAGCAGTCCGCTTACCCATACCGTTTTCCGTTACGGAAAGCACCGTCGCGCCGGGGATAACCTTTTCAACGTCCACAACATGATCGCCCTCATCCAGCTCGATGCTGCGCACGCCCGTAGCCGTACGCCCCATAGGCCGCACGTCGCTTTCATGGAACCGTATGCACATGCCGTTTCTCGTACCAACAAGAAATTCATCCTCGCCGCTGGAGAGCATTACGCCTATCAGCTCGTCTCCTTCGCGCAGATTTAATGCGATGATTCCCCCGCGCCTGATATTATCAAAATCGGAAACAGGCGTTTTCTTTATAACGCCGTTACGCGTCGCAAGCACAAGGTACTTGCTCCTATCGCCGCTTATAAGCGGAAGCATGGCGGTAACCTTTTCTCCCCCCGCAAGCTGAAGCAGGTTAACAATCGCTGTGCCTTTCGCGGCCCTGCCCGCCTCGGGGATAGCGTAGCATTTGAGCTTAAACGCGCGCCCCATATTGGTAAAGAACATCACGGGCGTATGCGTTGAGGAAGCGAATATCCTTTCAACAAAATCCTCTTCCCTGGTGGACTGCGCCATAACGCCAAGGCCGCCGCGCCTCTGCGCACGGTAAGTATCCGAAGCTACGCGCTTAATATACCCAAAGCGGGTAAGCGTAACTATCATTTCCTCTTCCTGTATAATATCGTCCAGATCGATTTCATCCACTACCTGGGTTATTTGAGTCCTGCGCGGATCCGCATATTTACGCCTTATCTCCAAAACCTCCTCGCGCAGTATGAAAAGCAGCTTGTCTTCATCCGCGAGTATGCCTTGAAGGTACTCGACGGTCCCCTTGAGATCAGCGTGCTCTTTGATTATTTTATCCCGCTCAAGGCCCGTAAGCCGCTGTAGCCGCATATCCAGTATGGCCTGAGCCTGCTTTTCGGACAGGCCGAATCGCTCCATCAGCCTCAGGCGCGCTATCGGGGCGGATTCGGAGTGTTTAATGATTTCCACAACCTCGTCGATATTGTCCAGCGCAATAATCAGGCCCTCTAGGATATGCATCCTTTCAAGCGCTTTATCAAGTTCATATTTCGTCCGGCGCGTAACCACCTGCTTTTGGAACTGCAGATAATAGTAAAGCATCTCCCTCAGATTGAGTACCCTGGGTTCCCCGTCAACGAGGGCGAGCATGATTACCCCAAACGTATCCTGCATGGCGGTATGCTTGTAAAGCTGATTCAGCACGACATTCGCATTAACATCCTTCTTAAGTTCGATCACAATGCGCATACCGTTGCGATCCGTTTCATCCCTAAGGTCCGAGATGCCCTCAATTCGCTTTTCGTGCACCAGTTCGGCTATTTTCTCTACAAGGCGCGCTTTATTCACCTGATAGGGTATTTCCGTTACGATAATACGCGCTTTATTAGGTTGGTACTGCTCAATATCCGCCTTCGCCCTCACAACAATGCGGCCCCGTCCGGTTCGGTAAGCCTGACGCACGCCGGCAGTACCCATAATAATCCCGCCCGTGGGGAAATCAGGAGCGGGCACGTGGCACATCAGCTCCTCGACCGTGATATCCGGGTTATCGATCATCGCGACATACGCGTCAATCGTTTCGCCCATGTTATGCGGGGGGATATTCGTCGCCATGCCCACGGCTATGCCGCCGGACCCGTTTACCAGCAGATTCGGATACCTTGAGGGAAGGACGGAAGGCTGTATCAGCGTTTCATCAAAGTTCGGAACGAAATCCACCGTGTTCTTATCAATATCCGCCATCATGGCCGTTGAAAGGCGGCTCATCTTCGCCTCCGTATAGCGCATCGCCGCGGCGGAATCTCCGTCGATACTGCCGAAGTTCCCATGCCCTTCAACCAGCGGATAACGGGTATTGAAATCCTGCGCGAGCCGGACTAAAGCATCGTAAACGGATGAATCGCCATGCGGGTGGAACTTGCCCAGCACGTCCCCCACTATGCGAGCGCATTTGCGGAACGGTTTTTCGGGCTGAAGCCCAAGCTCATCCATCGCGTACATAATGCGCCTGTGAACAGGCTTTAATCCATCCCTTACATCCGGCAGCGCGCGGTTGATAATAACCGCCATCGCGTAGGATATAAAGGATTTTTTCATCTCTTTCTCAAGATCAAGGGGCAGTATGCGAGTCTGGTCGTTAATATCGCTCATTTTGCATTCAACCTCATCTGTCTTTCATTATATATCCAGGTTCGCAACCAGCTTGGAATTCTGCTCAATAAATTCTCTTCTGGGCTCAACCTTATCGCCCATCAGAATGGTGAAAATCTCATCGGCGCGTATCGCGTCCTCCAGATGCACCTTGAGCATGATGCGTTTTTGCGGGTCCATCGTGGTATCCCAAAGCTGCTCGGGGTTCATTTCACCCAAACCCTTATAGCGCTGAATCGTTGGTTTGGGATCGCGCCCTATCTCGCTGAGTGTTTCCTCAAGCTCCTCGTCGCTGTAAACATACTTTTCAAATTTTCCGCGGCTAATCTTATAGAGCGGCGGCTGCGCGATATAAACGTACCCCTTTTCAATCAGCGGGCGCATATGCCTGTAAAAGAACGTCAGCATCAGTATTCGGATATGGCTTCCGTCAACGTCCGCGTCCGTCATGCAAACGATTTTATGGTACCTTAGCCGGCTCTCGTCAAAATCCCCGTCCATGCCCGCGCCGAAAGCGGTTATCATGGCTTTAATTTCATTGTTGGCCAATATCCTGTCCATACGCGTTTTTTCAACGTTCAGTATTTTACCGCGAAGAGGAAGAATGGCCTGAAACGCGGGATTGCGCCCCTGCTTCGCGCTTCCTCCGGCGGATTCGCCCTCAACAATAAAAATCTCGCATTTTGAAGCGTCCTTTTCCCTGCAGTCCGCAAGCTTGCCCGGCAAGGCGGTGGAATCGAGCGCCGTTTTTCTCCTGGTTAGCTCGCGCGCCCTTCTTGCCGCGTCCCTGGCCCGAGACGCGGTGATGCATTTATCTATCACAAGCCGCGCGACTTGCGGGTTTTCCTCAAGGTATTGCGATAAATTATTAGAAACCGCGCCGTCCACCAACGTCCTGATATAGGCGTTGCCAAGCTTGCTCTTCGTCTGACCTTCAAACTGCGGTTCGGTGAGTTTTACGCTGATAATGCACGTAAGCCCTTCCCTTACGTCTTCGCCGGAAAGGTTCTGCTCGGATTCCTTAAGCAGCTTATACTTGCGCGCGTAATCGTTTACAACCCTGGTTAGCCCGGCCTTAAACCCGGCAAGATGGCTGCCGCCCTCGGTAGTTGATATGTTGTTGGCAAAAGTAAAAATGTTTTCATTATAGCCGTCGTTATATTGCATAGCTATTTCGACGTTCGCCGTTTCCTCGCCATTTTCATCCCTCTGCGCCTCAAAATATATAGGCTCGGGATGCAGCACCTCTTTATTTTTATTGAGGTGTTTAACGAAGGACAATATGCCGCCTTCATAGCAAAACACCTTTTTGACGGGCGATTCTCCGCGTTCGTCGCAAACGCTTATTTTTATGCCGCGGTTCAAAAACGCAAGCTCGCGCAAACGCGCCGCCATCGTATCAAATTCATAATCCACCGCGTCGAATATACCCGTATCCGCTAAAAACGTTTCCTTGGTTCCGGTATCCTCAACGTCGCACTCGCCAACGACTTCCACCGCCGTTATCGGATCGCCGTAGCGATATTCCTGACGGTAGATTTTGCCGCCGCGCCTGACCTCCACATTAAACCATTCGGAAAGCGCGTTCACAGCGCTCATGCCGACGCCGTGAAGTCCGCCGGAAACCTTATAACCGCCGCCGCCGAACTTACCGCCGGCATGCAAAACCGTCAAAGCGACCTCGAGCGCACTCTTCCCCATCTTTTCATGCATGTCCACAGGTATGCCGCGGCCATCGTCCTGAACCGTTACAGAATTATCTGGATGAATGGTTATTTCAATATGCGTGCAGAATCCCGCCAATGCCTCGTCAATCGAATTATCAACAAGCTCTGTAACGAGATGGTGCAGCCCCCTCGTATCGGTCGATCCAATATACATGCCCGGCCTTCTGCGTACGGCTTCAAGCCCCTCAAGCACCTGTATTTGTGACGCGTCGTATTCATGTTGGTTGTTCATTGCGCCGTTTCCTTTCCAAATCCTTTTCAATTCATTGATAATATCCCCTCTTGAGCGGAACGCTTGAACAGCGTTGAAGGCGCTGTGGAGGTGGAATAAACCCTTGTTCTGCCGCCGCTTATAGCTACGACATACGCTTTTATCCTTTTAGCGCTTGAGGCGTTGATAACTTCATCCCCGCCCGTCGCATTATGAATAAACCTTCTGTTATCCCTATTGGATAATAAGGTCTCTTTTTTTAGTATCACAATTATTTCTTCATCGGCCAGCCTCACGCCGCCTCCAATATCAAGCATACATCTCCCCTTATTATTGACAGATTATCCCATCTAAGTACTATCTTCCTTTATTTGTCCGTTTGCGCATGTAAACGCTTTTGCTCTCATGAGCTTAACAGCCTTAGCATCCAATTCCGATGCTGAAGTTAAAAAGCACTGGCATTTCTCAACGCTGTCAATCAGCTTTCTCTTTCTTTTCTCATCCAGCTCCGACAGCACGTCATCCAGCAGCAGCACGGGGTATTCCCCCTTAACGGCGTAAACAAGCTCAATTTCACTCAGCTTCATCGCTAAAGCCGCGGTTCTCTGCTGACCCTGCGATCCAAAATACCTTATATCGCTTCCATTAATTAAAATTGATATATCATCCCTGTGAGGGCCGGTTCCGGTATATCCGCGCCTTCTGTCCTCATCAAGATTTCGCTTCAGGCTTTCACCAATATATAAAGCCCCTTCATTTCTTTCATAGCTAAGCTCAAGCCGCTCAGCTCCGCCGGATATATCTGTGTATATCCCGTCCGCATATACGGGAAAGATTTTAAAAAAATTTACAACCTCCCCGCCGTATTTGGCGAGCTGCGAATCCCAGGACCGTATAAGATCTAAGGGCGCGGACAAATCCTTTATCAGCGCGTTTCTCTGCTTAAGCGCGGCATTGTACTGCTGAAGCGCATAATAATATGAGGGATGAAGCTGGCTTATCCCCATATCCAAAAAACGCCTTCTCTCTGCCGGCCCGCCTTTAATAAGGCTCATGGATTCCGGCGAAAAAAGCACTGCGTTTAAAACGCCCATCAACTCGCCGGAGCGCTCGCACAACGCCCCGTCGACGCATATCCTCCTGCGCTCGTTTACAAAAAGGCGTATCTCAATCCTGTGCGCCCCGGTTGCGTTTGAAATATCCACACCGATATAAGCGCCGCGCGCTTCCCTGTTAATCAGGTCCTTATCCCTTTTTGTTCGATGGGATCGTCCGACGGCACAAAGAAAAATGGATTCTATCAGGTTTGTTTTTCCCTGCCCATTCTCCCCGCTAATTAGGTTTAAGCTGCCGCCGGGGCTGATTGTAAGGGATTCGTAATTGCGAAAGCCGCAAAGCCTTACACGCTCTATCCTCACCCCATACACCGCCTTGCCGGTTTGATTATCCACACAAAAAAACGCCCCTTGCGCTGATCCCATTGTAGCACAAACCGGGCGTAAAATCAATTTTTATTATATTATAAAGAAGCAAAGGTATCTAACTGAAGCTTTTCCTTCGTTATAACGAAGTTACCGCCCGCCTACATTCCGGAAAAAAGGCGAACGGGCAGGATCAAATAGAAAAACTCATCCCCCTGCATCGGCCTCACAACGCAAGGGCTGATATTGTTATTCATATCCAGGAAAAGTTCATCATCTTCAAGGCATTTGAGCACATCGCTAAAATACTTGGAGTTAAAGGCGATATCCAGCTCGTTTCCTGTATTCGTAATCGGTATCTCCTCCTGTATCCTTCCAAGATCATTGTTCGCCGTGAGCACAACGATCTCATCCTTAAATGAAAATTTAATCAGGTTGTTCTTCCCTTCCCTAGCCATTAAAGAAGCGCGCTCAATCGCGTCAAGCAGCTCCTGCCGGTTAATGCTCGCCCTTGTAGCGTGATCCTCGGGTAAGATCTGTTTGTATCGTATAAACTCGCCGTCCAGCAGCCGTGAAATAACGGTCGTATACCCCATATCCAGAGATACGTGCGTTTTTGAGAAGGTTAACGTAACCATATCCTCATCCCCGTCGTTGAGAATACGGCTGATTTCCGATAAGGATTTACCGGGCACAACCACGCTCCTCTCGCCGTATTCGCCGTCCAGCCTTTCTCTGCGCATGGCCAGGCGGTATCCGTCGAGCGCAACCATTGTCAGTTCATTTGCGTTAAGCTCCATCAATACTCCGGTAAGGATGGGTTTGGTATCGTCCTGAGCTGTGGCGAAAATGGATTGCTTTATCATATCCTTAAGCGTACGCTGCTTAATCTTTACGGAAAACTGGGCGCCCACCTCAGGCATATCAGGATAATCCATAGCGGAGCTGGCCTGCAGCGTCGTCTGCGCCCTTCCGCTTTTGATGGTGACGGTATTTTCCTCGTTAGAGATATAAACGCTGTCGCCCGGAAGCTTTTTCGCCATTTCAGAGAAAATTCTGCCAGGCAGTACGATGGCGCCTTCCTCTTCAACCGTAGCGGGAAGTATGGTTTCTATCTGCAAAGACAGATCGGAGCATTTAAGCAATATGCTTCCCTCGTAAGCGGCGATATAAATACCTTCAAGAATCGTCATGGAGTTTGAGCGGCTGGACATCGCCTTAATGACGGTGGATATGCCGGCGTTGAGCTCCGTAGTGTCAATATAAAAACGCATATAAACCTCCTCATTTATATATGTATCAATTTAATTTAAACAGAAGCCGTTGTAGTAGGGCCTATGGATAATGTGGAAAACATCCTCTTACGCCCATTAATGCTGTAAACTTCGTGTTGATAACCATGTATGGATTCCTGTGAAAAAATACGAAGGTTATCAACATACTCGACATCATCCACATTATCACAAACAACCCGCGCCCGCTTTTTGTGGATTGTGGATGGATGTGTGTATACAATAGCAACCCTATTTTTCAATCCGTTTCATGATATCCTCAAGCTTGACGGCCAAATCGGGTTTCATCTGCAATTCCGACGAAATCTTGTCGTACGCGTTTATTACGGTCGTATGATCCCTTCCCCCGAAGCAGCCGCCGATATCGGATAAGGATAAATCCGTCATCGTACGTATGAGGTACATGGAGATATGCCTTGGAAACACGACTTTTTTATCCTTACGCTTCCCGATAAGATCCTTAACGTCGATGGAAAAATAATCGGCCACAATCTGCTGTATAAGCTCCGGCGTTATTTTCATCTTGCCGCCGTCGGGTAAAATATCCTTCAGCGCGGTTTCCGCCAGCTTCAAGGAGATTTCCTGCTTTGTGAGCACGGAGTAAGCGATTACCCTGTTTAAGGAGCCTTCCAGCTCGCGGATATTCGAATTTACCTTCTCCGCGATGAAGGAAAGCACATCTGAATCAACATCCAGAGTCTCCATCTTGGCTTTGTTCCGTAAAATTGCGATACGCGTCTCCAGATCGGGAGGCTGAATGTTTGCTATAAGCCCCCATTCAAAACGCGTGCGGAGCCGTTCCTCAAGCGTTGGGATATCCTTTGGAGGCTTGTCCGAGGTGATGATGATCTGCCGGTCATAATCCCTTAAGGCGTTAAAAGTATGGAAAAACTCCTCCTGTGTGCTTTCCTTACCGGCGATAAACTGAATATCGTCAACCATCAGCACGTCGACATTGCGGTATTTATCCCTGAACTGCGCGTTTCGATTGCTTTGAATGGATTGTATCAGCTCGTTGGTAAACGTTTCGCTGGTAATGTAGGAGATCTTGGCTAAAGGACGCTTTTCAATAATCCTTTGCCCGATAGCGTGCATGAGATGCGTTTTACCCAGGCCTACCCCGCCGTAAATGAAAAGCGGGTTGTACGCCTTTGCGGGGTTATCGGCGACCGCCTTGGCCGCGGCGTACGCAAAATCGTTGGATTTACCGATTACGAATGTTTCAAAAGTATATTTAGAGTTCAGGCTGAACGAGCCGCCGCCCTCAGCCTTTATTCTTTCATTTCCCGCAGCTTCGGCCACAACGCATGGGCTGGTAATTTCGATGGCAAGGCTTGTTCCGTTGCAGGTGTTTACAGCCTGCGCGATGGGCGTTGTATAAAACATTTTTAGCGTATTTGCAATTACTTCGCTCTGCGCCTCCAATATCAACGTGTTATTTTCGATGGATACCGCCCGCGTCTCCCGGATATAATTATCAAAGCTGGCGCTTGTCATCTCGTTTTTTAGATATTCCTTGGTTTTATCCCAAATAAATTGTGGAGAAACCATATAAACCCCCATTTTTTGCGCAGTTGTTCACAGCCTGTGGAAAATTCTGTGGATAAAAATAAACTCCATAACGATTTATGGGTAGAGCGTATGCCCATGCGCAATTTTTTATCTATCTATGTACTATATCACAACCGATTTGGACATAAAATAGGAAATTTTGTCGGCAATATAAAATAGGGCCTATTATCGTCAAAAGACAAGAAAAATAAGGGCATGGCAGTAATATTCCTTGACATGGGCGCAGGGATTCCGATATAATCATAAACTGATGATTTATGCGATTGATCCGTGAAAGCGGATTTCGATTATTGAGGAAAAGAGGTGTGAGGTAATGCTGCAAACTTATCAGCCTAAGAAAAGGCAGAGAAAAAAGGTTCATGGGTTCCGCAAACGCATGAAAACGTCTGATGGAAGAAACGTTTTAGCGCGCAGGCGCCTGAAAGGAAGAAAAAGACTTTCCGCATAACGAACGGTTATACCGTTTTACGGCAGGCATTTGCTTGCCGTGCGTTTTTCTGTGGCGAGTATTCTCAGGCCGAGGGCCGTTTTGATGTGAAAAAAGTTGAAACGCTGTTTTTCTTTGAAAAGGAATAAAGATTTTCGTTATGTCTACCGGGTGGGCAAATCCGTCGGTAGCCGCATTATTGTACTTGTTTACGCTAGGAATAAGGCCAATAATGTGCGAATTGGGTTTTCCGTAAGCAAGAAAATCGGCAACAGCGTTATGCGCAACCGCATTAAAAGGCGTTTGCGTGAAGCGTTTTCCCCTTTACTTCCCGAAATTAAGGTTGGGCATAGCTTGATCTTCATTGCGCGGGAGCCGATAAAAGGGGAAGAATTTATACAGATCCAAAATACTTTGCGTTATTTGCTGCGTAAGGCGGATTTGTTATTAAAAGAAGCGGACGGTCAATGAAAAGAGTTCTCTTATACATCATAAGGGGATATCAAGCCTATATTTCCCCCCTGCGCCCGGGCTGCTGCCGCTATCAGCCCACCTGTTCAACTTACGCGTTGACGGCTGTTGAACGTTTTGGGGCGGCGAAGGGGCTTTTGCTGGCGATATGGCGCGTATTAAGATGCAATCCTTTTTCCAAGGGAGGGTACGACCCGGTTCCTGAAATAAAGGGAAAAAAGAGTTACGAAAGAGAGGAAGCGGACGCGTGAGCGGAGATTTCTTTTTAACTACCTGGTTTTTTCTGGGTATGCGCTGGATTTATGAGAATCTAACTGCGCAGAACGTTTTTTTAACCATACTTATCTGTACAATTGTTTTGAGAGCCCTCACTTTTTTCTCCGATCTCAAAACGCGTAAATCCACGGCCAAAATGGCCGCTATTCAACCGGAAATTCAAAAGATACAAAAAAAGTATAAAAACGACCCGCGTATGGCTCAGCAGGCGCAGGCCAAGCTGATGAAGGAGCAGGGCGTAAGCATGTGGGGCAGCTGCCTTCCTATGCTTATTACCATGCCCTTGTTTTTCTGCTTCATCGCCGCTTTCCGCTTTTGGGGCTGCGAGCAGATGATTCAGGCTATTCTGGAAGTACATGATACCGGTTCGACGCAGATGTTTGAATCCTTCCGCTTTTTGTGGATAAGCAATATCTGGCAGGCGGATAACGGCGCGCTGCCTGTTGTGATGGAAGCGAAGCAGTTTTTCGCAAGCGTTTCAAACATGCAGAACCTGATTTACTTTAAGGAGAATCCCGCGGCGCTCGAGGCGTTTAAAAACCTTGGGCTTATTATTGAGAATACATCCAATATTCCCCAAACGGCGATTGATACTTACAATAACCTTACCGCCCCGTTTCTTGAGCTTTACCCCGGAAAGAACAACGGGTGGTTCCTTCTGCCCATACTTGCGGGCGGGTCAAACTTTTTATCCGCATGGCTTATGCAAAAATCACAGCCGAAGATCGAGGGGCAAGCCGCGGGCGGCGGAAAAATGATGATGTATATTTTCCCCATCATGAGCTTTATATTCTGTTTAACGAACAACTCGGCGTTCGCAATTTATTGGACGTTGAGCAGCGTGCTCATGATTGTTACGAATTTGCTCTTGAATAAGAAATTTCCGCGTACCGTTCCGGTAGAGGGGAGTCAAAGGTCATGAGAATAATTGAGTCACAGGGAAAGAGCATAGACGCGGCCATATTCAACGGCCTCAGGCAGCTCGAGATATCGATTGACGAAGTAGAGATAGAGGTAGTCCAGCAAGAGACGAAGGGAATACTGGGCATCGGCGCGAAACCCGCTATTGTAAGGCTGAAGGAGAAGGAAAAGGAAGATATCAACATTTCTGAAATGCTGAAGCCTTCTGCGCGTGAATACGGAAAAAAGGGCAGAGAGCCCCGTAAGCCGCCCGCGCCAAAGCCGTCGTTTGATAAAAACCCGGCTGAGGAAAAAGTGAAGCAGCGCGCCGGGGAAACGGTTTTAATTTCGCATGCGGCTCAAATTAAAACTCAAAGCGATACCGTATCGGATGGGGCCGGCAGCGGGGACGATACGCTTAACGACAAGGAGCCCCGCCCGCAGGAGCGATTAAAGCCGCGCCCGCAGAGGAGTAAGCCGCCCGCAAAGCCGCAGCGCAATTATACAAAGGAAGCGGCCGCTGATTGCCCTGCCGCGCAATTTCTCGATGAATTGATCCGTAAAATGGGGATTGAGGCCGATATATCCGCCTGTATAGAGGATGAGGCGATTTATCTGAAGATTGATAGCCGGGCGATGGGCATGCTCATTGGTCACCGGGGCGAAAATTTGGACGCCATGCAATATCTTACCTCGCTTTATATCAACCGTAACCGCAGGGAAGCGGGTTATTTAAGAGTCACGGTTGATATAGAGGGTTACAGGGATAAACGGGAAGAAACGCTCACGCGGCTTGCACGCAAGGTCGCCGCGCAGGTAAAAGCTTCGGGCAGACCCCGATCCCTGGAGCCGATGAACCCGTACGAGCGAAGGATACTTCATTCAACATTGCAGAACAGCCCGTTTGTGACGACGCATAGCGAAGGTGAAGAACCGAACAGGCGCGTTGTAGTTTCACCCAAAAAAGGAGCTGTTTAATTCGGGGATTCGGCTTAAACGGCAGATTTCTTGCGCGGGGCGACTGTTAGGGACGCTCCGCGCTGTATTTATCACATTCGATTTGTTAGTATTGTTATAATAAGTCATTACTTGATATGGTTTGAGGATAGCGTACGAATCGTTATTTGGGGATAGCGCCGCCCGTCTCCTGGAGTAAACCAACTAAGAGAGGTAATTATATGAATTTTAAGGATATCGAAGAGTATCTTATCGACCGTTTTAAATTTACATGCATTGACCTTATCGATAAGGGATGGTCCGGCGACAGGAAATATTGCGCTCATCAAGCGGACGGCGCGAAGGTTTTGCTGCGCGTTTCATCGGCGGATCAGCATGCGGAAAAAAAAGAGGAGTTTAAAAAGATGAAGGCCGTCGCCGCGCTTGGGGTTCCCATGTGCCTGCCCCTATACTTTGAAAGCCGGGAGGGTTTCGTATTCTCAATCCAAAGCTGGGTTAACGGTATCGAGGCGGAGGAGGCGCTGCCGAAGCTCCAATGCGCGGAGCAATACGCGCTCGGCTGTCGCGCCGGCGGGCTGCTTACAAAAATGCATTCCATTCCCGCGCCTAGATCGCAGCCCGATTGGGAAGCGTGCTTTAACAGGAAGATAGACAAGAAAATCGCGGGCTATCAGACATGCGCAATTAAGTTCGACGGCGGCGAAAAAATGATTGCCTATATTAACTCAAACCGCCATCTGCTAAAAAACAGGCCCCAGACCTTCCAGCATGGGGATTACCATATAGGCAACATGATGATTGACGGAAGGGGCAAACTAATCGTCATTGACTTTAACCGCTGCGATTTTGGCGACCCTTGGGAGGAGTTCAACCGCATCGTATGGTGCGCGAAAACGAGCCCGCCGTTTGCGAAGGGAATGATAAACGGGTATTTTAACGATAACCCTCCGATTGAGTTTTGGCGCTTGCTCAAGCTGTACATAGCGAGCAACACGCTATCCTCCGTTTATTGGGCAGTGCCGTTCGGTCAAAAAGAGGTCGGCGTGATGCTTTCACAGGCTCGGGATATACTCAGCTGGTACGATGATATGGCCGCGACGATTCCATCCTGGTATGATGAAGCGTGATTCCGGCGAAGCCTTTCAACGTGGCGGGTTATCATAACAAAGCTTCTAAATCAGTGATTATCTGCAAGGAGAAGAAAAAAATGGGCAAGGTACTATTGCCGCGAAATCAATCAGTAAGCGTATTCGCTCATGCTCAAACAAGATTGGCTCCTTAACTTTTTGTGATAATTAAGCAGGACGGTATAGCAATAAGCTATGCCGTCCCACTTTCTAAAAAAGCTGAAGCCATGAGCTCGTGCGCCGTTGGCGCTAAACGACGCCCAATACATGAAAAGCCTTGCGGAGCACATGTTACAGGAAGTGAATAAGCCGCTGGAAATCGCTTCAATTGAGCTCCCAAGATGCAATACGTCTAACCGCGCTTTAATCGTGATTCCACGCGTCGGCTTCCCTATTTTGCTCCTCGCCTGCTGAATCAGTCGCTTCAGGCTTTTCTTCGCTCTTGCGCTCGATCCGCAGCACCTTTGCCGCGGATTTATACAGCAAAAAGGTTATCGCCGCGTTGCCGAACGCTTTTATAGCGTTAAACGGGATAATAACGGGCAGCATCATGCTGTCAACCACCTCATACGGCGTCCCCCAGAAACGTACGGTAAAAAAGTAGTTTAGCGGTACCATCAGCGCTATTAAAGTCAGAGAGCCCAAGATGAGGGCGACGACCGCGCCCTTTCTTGTTTTGTGCGCCCGGTAAATAAGGCCCGCCACAAGAACCAAGCCCCCTGTCGCGCAAAAGTGCATCACGGCGCCTACCCACCCGCTCTGCGGAGAAATGAGTAGCCACTGCAGCATGCTGACCACAGCCGTCAGGCAAAGGCCCGCTATGGGGCCGAACATGAACGTGCCGATGAGTATCGGTACGTTCGCAATATCGAACTCCAGGTGTTGGGCGGCTGGAAATATGGGAAAATGGATCAGATACACGAGTATAATCGACAGGGCGGCCAACAGCCCCATCTTGACCATCTGTTCAATACGTTTGCTCAGCATGCGTTTTACCTCCCGCTTACAATACAAAATAAAAGAGCGCCCCCGGCTGCGAGGGGCGCGCAAACAACAAAACCACAGCCTTTTTCATCCGGACTATACCGTCGGCGCTGGATTCAAACCAGGCTCAGTTCGCGTCACGGTCATTTTCGTAACGCAAAGTCGCGGGCTTATCGGCACAGCCGCTTCACCGCCGGTGGGGAATTCCACCCCGCCCCAAAGCATCATACATATTATAATATGTATGGCGTTATATTACAAGCTATGTTTTAAACCGAGTGAACCTCCGCCTTCATAGCTCGTTGCGCCGTCGAGCATACCGAGCTTTTCAGCGCTGAATCGTCGGGCGACTATGATGAGCGCCCTGTTATTGAGCTTTCATAGCCAGCGCTTTGTAGTGCTTATTACCCGCCCGGTTTTTTAAGGAATCGGAAGATAAATTAAATAAACGAAATTCTTGACAAATTAGGTGATTGAACCTAGAGTATACTCATGCAAATAAGGCGGATAGTAGAAATAAACTATCAAAATTGAGAGGGAAATACTTTGGAAATAAAAATCATTGAAAGCAACAAAAAGGATTTTCTTGATCTACTGCTCTTGGCGGACGAACAGGAAAACATGATTGATAGATATTTGAATAGAGGTAAACTTTTTGCATTATATGACGATGGATTAAAAAGCATTTGCGTTGTAACGGACGAGGGGAACGGAGGTTATGAACTGCAAAGCCTGGCAACTTACGAGAAATTCCAGGGCAAGGGGTATGGAAAAAAATTAGTAAGCCATGTTTTCGACTTTTACAAAGGCAAAGGTAAAACTATGCTCGTCGGAACCGGAGATATTCCTTGGATAGTCTCTTTTTACGAGCGCTGCGGATTTGTTTATTCGCACCGTGTTGAAAACTACTTTCTAGAACATTATGAAATACCTATGTTTGAAGCGGGTGTTCAGTTAAAAGATAAAGTATATCTCAAAATGGATTTAGGAACGGTATAGATTTTTTGCGGCTCGCCTTATTGGTATAGGGCGCATAATCTTTTGTTGTTGTCTATAGCGGCATGCGGGGCGCGGCGGTATTTTACACCGCGCTTTTGCCTGGTGCATGCCTCCCCCTGTCAGCGCTTTGCGCGCCCGTTCCCATGCCGCAGCCGACTAACCTGCGGGCTACTTCCTTCTCGTTTAGGGGCGAAACCCGCGAGAAAAAAAGACGCTTAGCCCGTTAATGCGCCCGCAGGCCGTCGACCGTATCCGACGGCATGTGCGCGGTGAACAAAAAAACCCTGAAAAAATTTCCTGCACGGGGCGCTCTTTATGCCACAAAGCAAGCGGCATGTGTTAATCCGATAAACGTGGTGCAGCCGCTATTTCGATACGTTGAGGGCTGCCTCCTATATAGAAAACAGCCCTACTGAAGAATAGATAAATCGTTTTATTTAACCGTCACACTTCCGTTACCCATCCGCGCGTATCCTGGATTCGTCCCCACTGCAATCCGGTGAGCGTATCGTAAAACTCCTGCGTCATCGGGCCTATCCCGCCGCCGCCGATGGTTACGGCTATATCCCGGTAGGTCAGCTCTTTAACTGGGGAAACCACCGCCGCGGTCCCGGTGCCGAACGCTTCTTTAAGATCTCCGGAGCGGCCGGATTCAATGAGCTCCTCGATGGAAATCGGCCTCTCCTCAATGGTTAAGCCTTTTTCCCGGGCAAGCGTCAGGATGCTGTCGCGCGTGATGCCGGGCAGTATGGTATCCTCAAGGGGCGCGGTTACCAGCTTACCGTTGATAACGAACATCATGTTCATTGCGCCGACCTCCTGCACATATCTGCGCTCTCGGCCGTCCAGCCACAAAACCTGCGAGAACCCGAGCTTGGCGGCCTCCGCCCCCGCGCGTATGGAGCAAGCGTAGTTGCCGCCCGTTTTTGCGCCGCCCATACCGCCCGGCGCCGCGCGTATGTATTTATCCTCAACCAAAATGCGTATGGGCGCGATTCCGGTAGGATAATAGGAGCCGGACGGCGAACAAATAATGTAGTAAAGGTAATGCGCCGCCTCGTGTACGCCAAGCGCTTCGTCGTTCGCTATCATGGTCGGGCGAATATACAAAGATTCACCGGGCTTCTCGGGAATCCATTCCCTCTCGGTCTGGACCAGCCTGCGGATAGCTTCATAATTGAACTCCACATCGATCTCGGGCATATACAGCCTGCTCGCGGAACGGTTCAGGCGGCGGCAGTTGTCCCGCGCCCGGAAAAGGAGCGTGCGGCCGTCCGCGCTGTGATACGCTTTAAGGCCCTCGAATATTTCCTGTGCGTAGTGGAGCACGGAGCTTGCGGGATCGAGCGAGAGCCGATGGTAAGGTTCAATACGCGGGCTGTGCCATCCCTTGCCCTCGTCGTACTCCATCATAAACATGTGATCCGTAAAGTGTTTGCCAAAACCAAGCGCAGCGTCTTCCCCGGGCTTAGCCTTGGGCGTGGTGGTAAGCGATACGTCAATCTGCATGGAAGAGGTACCCCCTGTTTAATTATAAAATAAAACGCATTCCCTTTTTAAGGGGTGCTGTTTACAGCTTTTTTCATATAACGCCATTCGCCGCGGCGGATAACGGCGCGCCCGTCCGTTTTATCCGTGACGTCGGCGCACAAACCCTCGGCCGCCCCAGCTTCAACCGTTATGCTTGCTGTTACGCGGTCGGTAAACGAAACGCTGTTTACCTCGCCCGCGCCGCGAAGGAGCGCTTCAACGGCCCCATACCGCGTGTAGTCGATTTCAACAAGTATTTCAATTCCGGGAAGCATCAGCGCTACGCCTGCGGCGTTAAGCGCGTCCGCCGCGGACCGTGAGTATGCGCGCACGAGCCCGCCCGCGCCCAAGAGGACGCCCCCGAAGTATCGCGTTACCACGCACAGCGCGTTCGTAACGCCCCGGCTTTTTAAAACCTCCATAATGGGCATCCCCGCAGTCCCGCCCGGCTCGCCGTCGTCTGAAAAGCGGGCGGTATCGCCCCGAACGCCAAGCACGTACCCGAAACAATGATGGCTGGCGTCCCAGTAACGCTTGCGTATTCTTGCAAGCGCCTCCCTGGCGGCCGCCTCCGTCTCTACGGGGCAGCAACGGCCAATAAACCGGGAGCGGTTGACGACGACCTCGGTTTCGGATTCGGTTAAAACCGTATGGTACGGAATAAGCGGTTCCATTACTTTCTTATACGGACAAAGCCCTTTTTGCCCTTTCTAAAAATCACGCCCTGCGCCAAATCACTTTCATTGATACGTGAATGTATATCGGTTACCTTGTCGTCCCCAACAAACACGGCGCCGGATTCTATCATGCGCCTCGCGTCGGACTTGCTTTTGCACAGCCCGCTTAACGCCAAAAGATCCGTTACCCGAAGGCCGGTGGATTCTATATCAGCGTCACAAAGCGTTAAGGTCGGCATGTTCTCTAGGCTTCCGCCGCCGGCGAACAGCGCCTCAGCGGACTCGCGGGCCTTTTCCGCCTCATCCGTTCCGTGGACCTGCTCGGTAAGCGTGTACGCCAAAACGCGCTTGGCCTCGTTGAGCGATGCGCCGCCCTCGCGGCACATTATTTCAATCTCGTCCATGGGGATAAACGTGAGCATCGTCAGGAACGTTTTAACGTCAGCGTCGTCGACGTTACGGAAATACTGGTAGAAATCGAACACGGAGCATTTATTTTTGTCAAGCCATATCGCGCCCTTTTCCGTTTTACCCATCTTTTTCCCGTCCCGCGTGGATAAAAGCGGCGTGGTCAGGGCGAAGGCGGGCTTGCTTTCCTTACGGCGAATGAGATCCGCGCCGCTCAGGATGTTGCTCCACTGGTCGTCGCCGCCCATCTCCAAAATGCAGCCGTACTCGCGGTTGAGCATCAAAAAGTCGTATGACTGCATGAGCATGTAGCTCATTTCGAAAAACGTGAGCCCCCGCTCCATGCGCTGGCGGTAACACTCGGCGCTGAGCATGCGGTTGACGGAAAAGAGCGAGCCGATTTCACGCATGAAGTTTAAAAAATTCAGGGGCCGGAGCCAATTTGCGTTGTTAACGATTACCGCTCCCCCATCCCCGAAGTCGATGAGCCGTTCCATCTGGCTTTTAAAACGCTTAGCGTTATAATCCAAATCCTCCTCGGAGAGCATACGGCGCATATCCGTTTTTCCTGAAGGATCGCCGACAAACGCGGTGCCGCCGCCCAAAAGCGCGATAGGGCGGTGCCCGTGCCTCTGCATGTGCGCCATGGTCATCAAAGCAACATAATGGCCGATATGAAGGCTGTCCGCCGTCGGATCAAAGCCGATATAAAACGTTACCTTTTCCCTGCCGAGCAGCTCGCGAAGCTCCTCGGGGTGAGAGCATTGCTTAATAAAGCCGCGTTGATTGAGAACATCGTATACATTTTGCACTAAAACGCACCTCCATATTACCTAAAGCATAGCAGGAACGCGGCGGGAATGCAACGGTGCGCAAAGGCTGCTTAAACTGCTATGCCCCATCAAAAATACCAGATTTTTGTAAGCGCGCCCGTCCGGCGGCAGTTATTCTCCGCAGGCCTGACTAAAGAGCTTGCCCAGCCTCTCAATACCCGCCCGTATTTGCTCCGGATCCGCGCAGGAGAAGTTGAGGCGGAAAGCGTTTTTATGCGCCTCCTTATCCGTAAAGAAATGCTGCCCCGGTATATACGCGACCTTTTCCTCGCTGGTGGCGCGCTTGAGCAGCGCCGTCGCGTCGCAGCCCTCAGGCAGCTCGCCCCATACGAACAGCCCGCCCTGGGGGCGCGTATACGTACAGCTTTTCGGGAAGTGCATATCCATCGCCGCAAGCATGGCGTTGAGCCTTTCGCTGTATATGGCGTTAATGCGCTTGAGATGCTCCGGCAGCAGGCCGCGGCGAAGGAATTCCGCCGCGATACCTTGGGATAGGTTTGAGGTATGCGTATCCGCGCTCTGCTTCGCGATTGTCATCTTGCGTATTATTTCGGGCTTGCCGAACGCGCACCCTACGCGGATGCCGGGAGATATGATTTTGGAAAAGCTGTTGAGCAGAAGAACGTCTCCGCCTTTATCAAAATATTTAATGGGAGGTATCGGCTCCCCGGCATAGCGAAGATCGCCGTACGGATCATCCTCTACGACAAGTACGCCGTACTCATGCGCCAGCTTGGCGATGCGCTCCCTTCGTTCCTTTGTCGTGGTGATGCCCGAGGGGTTTTGAAAGGTGGGAATGCAATAAAACATTTTTGGCCTGTGCTTTTTCATCAAAGCCTCGAGCTCGTCGGGCAGTACGCCGTTTTCATCCATTGGAACGGGTATTTTATCGGCCTGAAAAATATCCATAGTTTGTAGTGTACCCAGGAATGTGGGCGCTTCAACAAGCACTGCGTCGCCGGGATCCAGCAGGATTTCGCATATCAGGTTGATACCCTGCATGGAGCCGGTAAGGATAAGCACGTCGCTGTCCTCGGTTTTTACGCCCTTTGGGCGAACCATATGCTCAAGGTACATTTCCCTCAGCAGGGGCAGACCCTCCGTACCGCCGTATTGAAGTATGGAATCGGACAGGATATCATCTGTGATTTTTCGGATTTCGTTCACGGGAAACGATTCCCTGGCGGGGTTCCCGCCCCCAAACGATATCAATTCCTTATCGGAGAGTAAATGAAAAAGCTCGCGTATCGCGCTTCCGGTAACCCCATCCATGCGGCGTGCGAATTGTGTCATGAAAAAACCTCCTGTCAATTTATCATCATACAACATCATATAAAGAATATCTGTTTTGCGTTATATACGCAAAGTCAGCCGCCATGAGGCGGATCCGCTCAATTCTCATTCTAACGCTTCTATATGAACAAGTGAAATATATAATGATAAAGACTTCATCAACACAAACAGCAAACAATTACGAACTGATGGCGTAAAAGGGGCATGGCGGTCAACATTTAATTTCATTTTTCGCGCCTTCAGGCGCCGCGAGAGTAGATTAATTAAGAGGTTACATTACTGATTTAATCTGTCATTAAAGACACTTTAAAGAAAAGAATTGATTTTTTCAGTTCTTTGTGTACAAATATAAGTTAACATGGCCGCCAAAAATTGATGAAAAGCCGGACAGGACGCAGCCTGCCTTCAAAAAATTGTTATGATGCGTCGCCTGCTTATGGTTGGGAAAAACGGCGCGCGTTATTCTGCGCATCAAACAGACGCCGGTTGCAGAGCAATGATTATTCAAAATAACGCGCGAAGTTTGCTTGAAAGCGATTGTTTGAGCCTGTACTTAATGCGTTCACAGGCGAGAACGCTATTAACATGTATGCTTGGATGCTGATACGCGTTTAAGCGGGTTTGAGCGGCCGTTACCGCGTATTGGCGCTTGACGCCAGCGCTCCCGCCCCAAACGGTATACTCTTATTTAACAAATATCCGCATTTACGCGCGTTTTATTGCGCAAGACACTTTGATATGTTATATTTTATTAAAATCATTTATTCCCGTTATTTCATGGTGGCGCGGGTTCTATCATTCGATTTTTTGAGGTGAAAAAATGAGATGGAAAGACGATATCGGCGCTCCGCTTAATACCCGTCATATCGACGTAATTGACGGTATCCGCGCGCTTGGCGTGCTTATCGTAATGTGGTTCCACGTTTGGCAGCAGAGCTGGCTGATGCCGGCTGTTCAACTCCCTTTTCTTTCATTCCTCGGTATCGATCAGTATAATCCCGATATCGTCCGGCGTTCGGGATACCTGCTTGTCGATCTGATGATGCTCATTAGCGCGTTCTGCCTTTTCCTGCCCCATGCGCGGAATATGCTTGAAGGAGAGAAACTTCCGTCCTGGAAGCAGTTTTACAAAAAGCGCGCGGTACGAATACTTCCATCGTATTATCTATGCGTGCTCGGCTTGTTCTTTTTATTTGCGCTGCCAACGAATGCGTACAACGGGAACACAAGCTTTATGTGGCGGGATCTTGTTTCGCATTTGACTTTCACTCAGATGTACCAGGTTGATACGTTCGTATCCACAAATTTAAATGTCGTATTGTGGACTGTTGCCATTGAAGTGCAGTTTTATTTGATTTTTCCGTTTATAGCCAAGTGGTTCAGGAAGAATCCTGGCCTTACTTATATCGGGATGGTGGCGGTTTCGCTCGCGTATATCTACCTGTACGCGCTCCGTCAGCCCTATCTGATGATGACGGTTAACCGCATGCCCACATTCCTTTGCGTTTTCGCGAACGGTATGATGGCCGCGTACGCGTATGTAGCTATCGCTAACAAATACAGGCGTGAAAAGGCGGTCGGTTATGTAAGCATGGGCGTGTCCATCCTCTGCATAGCGGTTTTTGCCGCTATCGCCCCAGCGGCGATTGCTGGAGACAAGCAGGCCTGGCAGCTTGAAAACCGATACCTTTTAAGCAGTTTATTTACGGTCTTTATCCTATCGACGGCGTTGTCGGCCAAGGCGTACCGCGTGTTGTACTCCAACCGCCTGATGCGTTTTCTTGCGGCTATTTCATACAACCTTTATATCTGGCACCAATGGATAGCCGCCAATTTCAAGCAGTGGCGGATACCGGGGTGGGAAGGCGACGCATTGCCGAACCAAACGGGTGATTTGGCGTGGCAGTGGAAGTACACCCTTATCGTATATAGCGTATCAATAGCGTCTGCCGCGCTCATTACCTATGGGTTTGAAAAACCAATGGCTAAATTGCTTTTAAAGGATCCGAAGCTGAGGCTGCCTGCCGCACCGCCTTCAGAGGCTGAGGCTGGTATAGGCGAATAAATAACTTTTGTGTACCAACATCCGCCTTACCGGGCGTTTGCATTGGCTGCATTTTGGACGATTTACCTACATGGAGTTATGCTAAACATTCCAGGCATGCGGTGCGTTTAGCTTTTTAAGCAGTAAAAAATCTCATGCGCTTTAAATTATCGGGATGCAGGTTCTTTCGGCTGCGCTTTCTCGCAATACGAAGGTATGGCCGGCGCGACATGCGATAAGGGTAAAATATTGAGTACAAGTAACTATGGGTTGCGGAAGGGTACTCAGGGGCGCGAGCGCCCCTAAGTTATCGGAATTATGAGATCCTTGTAACTCTAAGCGAAAGCGAAGCCGCCTAACCCAAGACGACTTGCAGAGCGGCATCCTGCGAGCCTGAGCTTAGAAGAGAATTTCCTGAAGCTCCACGCGATCCATAAACACGGCGAGCATATACGCCCTGCCGTCCTCGGTTACGAACAAGCTCCCGGCGTAAGTAATAAATCCATCCTCCTTATCATAGTCATATAAACAGCGCGCGCCAATGAGCTTACCGTTTTTATCGTACTTTACGGCAACCTGAGTGGATTCCGCGTCTCCCGCAAGCCTGCCGTAAAGGTTCAGGTTATCGTCCACATAAAGGCTATTTTCGGTAAAATCGAAATAGCCCGTCTCAGATACTCGGATTTTCCATTGATGTTGAAGCTTACCATGGTTGTATTCTATGATAGTATTAACATCCTGCTCCGGTATATAATCACCGTACTCCCTGGTATACCGGCTGAACGCGGGCAGCGCCCGGTTATAGTAGGAGCTATCCTCGGAAAAAACATAATCATAAAACCAAGGACGCCCGTTGGAACTATAGCGCAGTCGGCGATCACGATCCAAGTACAAACGATCCGGATAGGCATCTTCAACGTTGAAATAATCATAGGTTTCAGCAAGCTTACCCTGCTGATCAATACTTATGAATTGTCGATAATAGTGATCGTTACTAAGTGTTACGTAGAGTTTATCAGAAAATAAAGCAATACATCTAGGTTCAAAAGGTATCTTTTGTATTTCAGGGTCGTCTGTTAAATCCTCAGGCTTGATTTCAAATGGGATATTACGTATCCATTTGGTATCTTCAAAACATTGAAATCTATTTAGTGCGTTGTCATAGATAATCAACGTGCGCCCGTCCGGGCTCATATAGTATGTTGAAGCTGTGATGATTGTCGGCCCATCCACTTTAAAGCCAATCTCCTGTTCGCCGTCCCCGAGCGGTATAGTGAGCACGGGATTGATATTGGCAAGTTCAATTTTTCTTGGAAACGAATCCTCCATATGATAAAGATCGAGATACCAATAGTAGTCCGGCGTGGGAGCGGGCGTCAATTCCGGTGCGGCCGTAGGCGCGGGGGTATTGTGAGGCTTCGGCGTTGGCTGCCCAGTTGAGGGGGTAGGAGCGCCTGGGGTGGGGTTACCGCTGACGCCGGGCGCACAGCTCATGAAAAGCATCATCGCGGCGAGCAGCGCGCAGGCTGTTACGATACGAACAAAACGGTTGTTTTTCATAGTTTTTCTCCCTTCATATTAAACCGGCGTGTTTAAACGCGCAATACGGCTGATCACGGGCGGCGGGACAAGCGATAAGCGATTGCATACCGTACAGAAGTATCTTCCGCTTGCGGAAGGGCTGCTCCATTTATGAACCCCCTTTGACGTAACTGAAATACAGCCGTCTATGCATTTACGCCAATGGTTTACCGCGTCGTGTGTATAAGAACTGACATAGCGGTGCCACGGCGTTTTTGCTTTATACTTATCGTAGTCTTTCTTTTCAATCAAGCGTCGGACGGTTTTATCTATGTCGTCCGTCGTCGCTTCATATACGTCATATTTTGCGCCGGATTTGCCGATAAACAGCATAACGTGGCCTTCCTTCACCAGCATATCCATGGGCTGGAGCTGGGAATGGGATATATTATGCCCTAAATCCGAAAGCAGGCCGCCTGTACCCCACTTTTTACTCAGGCCGTACGCGTAGCTGACAAAGCCGGAGCAGTCCAAACCCGCCGTACCTTTTTTATAGTTTCCACGGCCAAGTTTATTTCCAGCGGAGTAAAGGTGCCCTTGATGCAGTAAGGGATGCCCTTCATGGCGTACCAGCTGGTGTGTTAAGAATATAGTCGGGTATGTCAATAAGGGTTCCCTTGTGTTCTACCTTATTCCCCGCCTGAAGCGTCCATGTCAGGTTGACCATATCCGCCGCGCGTTTGCGCACCTGATCCCGGGTGAGGCTGATGCTGTACTGCGTTCCTTTGGTCTGCCTGTTACGGCTCTCCTCGTCCATCTCACGGGCGCGCCGTGTTAATTCCGGCATGTTGGTCTCCATACTGGTTCCGAGCGTTAAGGTATACATGCCCACGAACCCGTTTTCGCAGATCATCATCTGTATCCGCCCGTCCCCGTCAACGCGGAAGGTGCGCGAGGGCATGCAGAACCAATCCTCAAACGGCAGGATCGCGCTCCCTACTAAGCGGCCGTCTTTATCGTATTTGCGCAGCGTTGTTTCGACCAGAAGGGTGCTGTAATCATCCGTGCCCTCGCTCATTAACAGGTAAATGTTCCCCTTATCATCAGCGTGAACAAGGGATATGCTGCAATTTGGCGCGTCAATACGCCAGCTCCGTTCGCCAATATCAACGCGCGCCGTTCCGCCGCTGACCGAGGTGGAGTAAATCATAGGGCTTTTAACCAGCTTAGAACCCTCCACCGCGTACACGCTGTTGTCATTGAAATGAACGTAAGCGCCGCTTTCATCCGCGAATACATCGAATACGCAAATCGACGGCAGCTTCTCCGGCGTGGCGATGGCCGCGTATTTGCCGGTTTGGGCGTTTACCTCGAAGAGCCTGTCGGAATACGCGTCCAATACATAAAAGCTCCCGCCATAATAACAGAACAGATCGGGGTGGTTGACGAACTCCAAGCTAAGGTTCCGAACCCACGCGCCCCCCTCAAAAAACATGATGCGGCGGTTCACCGCGTCCATAATACAAAGCTCCCCTTCGGGCGTGAACAGAAAATCCTCCGGGCCGCCCGACGATATCGCGTCCTGCCGGTAGCCGACCTGATATTGTTCATCGCCCGCCTCAATGCGCATCCATTGCGAAAAAACCGCTTCGCCCTCCTTAACGTTTTCAATCCGCGCGGATTGCGCTGCGGCGCCGGATAACGCGGCGAACGTCGCGGCGCACAAAATAAACGCCGCCGTTCTTTTGAATATACCCTTCTTTGACATTGTATCCCCCTTTTGCTTATGGATACTACGATTTGTTTCTTATGTAAAACCATCATATAAACAGAATAGTGGCTATTCTGTGCTTTTATTATAATGCTGGTTACTCAGCTTGTAAAGTCTGGAAACAAAGTAAGAGCAAGGAAATTAATCACTATCCATATATCAGCCGCACGGGTGTTTTGTTACGGGACTGTTTTAATGTGCATAGAAGTGGAAGCACAAGAAAACACGGCTTAGGATACGCTCCGCGCATCTCATACCCCGGGGGCTGGCACGCACGTCAATTGTTGGCCGTTTGCACAGCGGATATGGATGCGGGTTTCAGAATAAATATATCGTAATCATCGTGATAGAACGCGCCTTAATGATTGATGGGTTACTGTAACAACCCGGCCGAAACGCGCGGTTTTCGTTAAGCCTGTTCCGAACCCAGCCCCGTTAAGCCAATATCAGCGTCAGCAGCGGCACTGCGGCAAAGCAGGCCAACGTGGTGATGGTGATGCCGGAGGCCGCGAACCGCTCGTCCGCTCCCGCGTCCGCGGCGAGCACGACGGCCTGCGTCATCACGGGCATCGCCGATTCAATCACGAACACGTCACGAGGGAGGCCGGATATGCCCGCCGCCCCGCATATAAGGAGCATAGCCGCGGGCGCGAATAAGAACCGCATGGCCATTACCGCGGCCATCTGCCCGGACATCCGCATGCCTCTGAGCCCGGTTTCGCTGATGACAAAGCCCACGTATATGAGCCCGAGCGGGGTAACGAGCCCGCTCAGGTATGAGCACAGGCTGATAACCGGCTCGGGCGGCCTGAGCCCGATGAGCAGCGCGATTATGCTCAGTATAATCGCGATGAGCGGCGGCGTCGCCATGCGCTTTAATACCGATACCGGGCCCATACGCCCATTTTGGCTTGAACCCGAGCGTTTGATGATGAGCGCCCCGACCGTCCAGAACAACGTGGTATTGCAAAGGTACGCCAGCATGACGTAGTGTACGGCCTCCGGCCCGAACAGCTCCGTACACATCGGCAGGCCGACAAAGACCGTGTTGGCAAGCCCGCACATCACCGCGAACACGCCCCGCCGCTTTTTATCGACGCGCATTATTCGCGCCAGCAGTATAGAAGCGCCCAGCGTTAAAAGCATGGCTAAGAGGCATACGGCCAGAAGGAAGCCTGAGGACGCGAGCATATCGCGGCTGAAATACGTGAACACGTTGTTCACGCAAAGCGCGGGCATGCCCAAGTTTATAATCAGCTTGCTGATAAAGGGCTTGGAATCCGCCGTCAGCCAGCCTTTTTTACCCAGAAAAAAACCGACGCCGGACAAAAGCATAACCACCAGTACGGCGCTTAACGCGTGAAAAAGCTGTTCAATCATCAATCAACACCATGCCGTGCGGATAATCCCGCTTATCAGGCAAAATCATAACGCGAGCCGGTATATCTCTTCTATCTGCGGCGTATCGAACTTTACAAACTGGCCGACGGTATTATCCGGGTTGCGCGCAACCTTTTTCGCCATCGCCGGGATATCCGCTTCGCGCGCGCCCAGCTCCCGTAAGCTCACGGGCATGCCTATCGAGCGGAAAAAATCAACCGTCCGTCTGATACCCATCAGCGCCAGCTCCCCGCTCGCGCCGGTATCCGGGCAGCCCCATACATGCACGGCAAAGCGCCTGAACCTTTCAAGATCGTGCCGGTAAACGTACCGCATCCACGCGGGAAAAATAACGGCGAGCCCCGCGCCGTGCGCAACGTCGTACAATGCGCTGAGCTCGTGCTCAATTTTATGCGACGTCCAGTCGCCCACGCGGCCGACGCCTAGGGTATCGTTATGCGCGATGTTCCCGGCCCACATCAGTTCTGCGCGGCTCGCGTAATCGTCCGGACGGGCTATGGCCACGGGAGCGTTATGGATTATTGTTTGAAGGGCGGCTTCGCAGAGGCGGTCGGTCAGCTCCACGTCTGGCTCGTTGGTAAAATAACGCTCCATGATATGCGCCATCATATCAACCGCCCCGCACGCGGTTTGATATGCGGGGAGCGTATAGGTTAATTCGGGGTTCAGCATGGCGAAAAGCGGCCTTTGAAGCTCGGTATTGACACCCCGCTTATACATGCCGTCGTCGTTGGTGATAACGCTGCTGTTTGAGCTTTCGCTTCCCGACGCGGGGAGCGTTACCACCACGCCCATAGGCGTTATAGCACAAGGTACGGCCTTTGCGCAATAAAAATCCCATACGTCTCCGTCATAAGGCATACCGAGCGCGATGGCCTTGGCGGAATCCATCGCGCTGCCCCCGCCTACGGCCAGCACCACGTCCACCCTTTCGCGCCTGGCAAGCTCAATCCCCTCGTATACAAGCGACAGGCGAGGGTTAGGCGCGGCGCCGCCGAGCTCCACATAAGATAAGCCCTCATCCTCGAGCGTTTGGCGTATAAGGCCGAGCAAGCCCGAACGTTCCGCGCTCCCTCCGCCGTAATGGATTAAAACCTTTTTACCGTAAGCCGCGCATAATCTGCCCGCCTCAAGCTGAGCGCCGCGCCCGAAAACAAATTTTGTAGGGATATGCCACATAAAATTTTTCATTAAATAACCTCCGGAGCCGTGTAAATATAGCCTAACGCAGTATCGCAGCGTTCGCCGTAAATATAGTGTACCATATTGGCGTTTATGCGCAATCCTTTCCTTAATGCGCGCGCAAGCCGGCTTTCATGCCCCCTCGTTTGGGGAGCAATAATCGTGCCGGTATACTCCTCTTTTCTTAATGGCGTTTGGGTAATATTATCATTCTATTGTATCAAAAGCGTACCAACCCGCTTACAGGCTTATCTATGTCTGCGTTACGTGCGAGGACGGCGTGGTTATCTTCTATCCGTCTATTTAATGAGTTTCTTTCTTTATTCAATATATTGTATTTCGTATTTGCTTAACCCGTTTTGTATGAATTGAGCAATAATCGCGTTCCTGCTTTTCCCTGTGGCGAGCGTGATTTTATCCAGGCGCTCTACGAAGGAAGCTGGAATTCGAACGGAAAAAACACTGTGTTCATCCTCGCCCCTTGTTCGTTGTGAGAAATAGATTTTATCGCGGGTCGTATCATCGCTTGCAATATCATATTTATCTAATCCATATTCAATGAACTGTAATATGAGAGCATTTCTGCTCCAGCCCGTATCTAATGCGATTTCATCCAGGCGAGTCACTAAGGATAACGGAATTCGGATTGAGAATATTTTATATTCATTATCGCCTCTGAACTTTTGTTTAAGATATATTGTATCGTTTGCCATTAAGCTCTCCTCCAATTAGAAATAACGTAATTACGTGTTATACAAAGATACCTTGACGCGCAACAGGTTTATATGTTATTTTGATGTTATAAAACGACAATATGAATACTGTATGATAAATGATGTATTGAGATTGGCAGTAAACCGATGTGCAAGCTGTTTTGATCCATTGCTTAAAAAGCCTGTTATTTCAGCTTTTTGCAGTCCGCGGAGGAGGCTTGTGTTGGAAACCACTATAGGCTTGGCTCGTGGCTCCTCAAACGAATCCCTAGAGGGGGAAGAACCGATAATGTTTATACAGGACGGTAAAAAAACGCGCCACAAAATGTCTTAAATTATTCTGAAAGCACTGCATAAGCGTATACGTACGATAATACCCTCTTTTAACTCAGGGTTAATCTCATTTGCGGATAATAATTATGCGGCAATCACGTGAGCCTGACGTCTGCTGATTCTCAGCGTCAACCTGCGAATAACGGATTTCCAGGCTTTAAGATAACCATTTGGAATCAAGCGGAGAAACGATAAGGATACGTATATGGATGAAATTGCTTCGCAGTTTAGTATCTACATGATTAATATTGATAACAAAGCAAATATGACACGGCATTTTCACGCCATTCAAAAACAATCTACTGTCTCTTCCTCATAAGCTTATTGCCAGTACAAGTACCCGCGCTGCTTGTATGAATATAGAAACTATCAATATAAAACAAGCTTTTCTCTACGATAAATCACTCTATCTTATATTTAGGCGCACCGAAAACATATTGTACGGTCCCGATATGAATTAGGGAACCTCCAGCCCTATTGTCAGAAGCGATGTCAGTTTTCCGGTTGCCGTTCCCTCCACATTGTTGGAGGATAAAACCACAATCATGAGTGCAACCGCACAACCCTGAACAGCACCTACTATACTCCGAAAAAAGGCATCCGACATTTGAAGGCCTGTTATGTGGAACAGCACCGGCGCCATCATCTTTAGCGGAATAGTCAATACTGTTGCGATACCGAGACGGGAAGCCAAAAAACCGATTTTGCCAAGGTTTGTCACCGACAAATAGCGGATAATCCCATCATCGGATTCTTCCAGCATAATCAAGGCGGCGACAAAAGCTTGTTGGTGTAGGCGTCAAAAGGATAAGCAGAGCATAGATAATTGATAGTAAGGCGCAATAATGCTAGGTACGGCGAAATACCGGCACTACCGCTGTTCCACGGCTGGTACTACAAAGCGAAATACGGCTCCGGCCATCAACGGTACAAACGGCATAATGAATAGCACGAAACCTTTACGCATTTATATCAGCAGCGTTTGAAAAAACTCATTCGTATTGGCTATCTTCGCCCCTCCCAATGTACGCTGCATCTCGGAGCAGCATGGTGCGCGACGACTTCAAGCCCTTACCTATTCGGATTTTTGAAGTGCCATTGCGCAGCAGTCAGCGTGGAACAGGATTGGTACGCCGAGAACATCTGCTATTCGTTCAATATATGACCATATTTTTTCATGAAAATCTCATTGGCTTTCATCAAATCATTATGGTATTTTTTATAAGTATCGCTTAATCTTTTCATGGCAGGGATGAAAATATCGTTGTACCCGCTTTCGGTCTGGAACTGTGTCAAAATTTCTTTTAGCTTGTATTCTGGCGATTGCTTATATTCGTCGGATTTCTTGTACGCCAAATACAACTCAAACGTTTCCTTTCTGTCTGCTAAATACTGCTCTGGATTTCTGACGGCTTCGGAAAGGTTTTTAGACATTTCAGAAATATTTATTTTGCTGATGTTTTTTGCTGCTTCATCAAGAAAATCCTTCAGCTCATCTGGGATGACGAGATTAACCCCATCCAAATAGGCAATAATCGTTTCAAAGGCTTCTTGCTGTTGTGCTGTTGTGATTGGGCCATTGAGGTATGAAGCAAAATGCAAGCTGATATATTTGCCATAGTAGCCGGGGAATAAATTTAATAGCCTACGCAAAATTGATTGTTTCTTCTCGATAGATTCCAGCTGCACAAGGGCATTTTCCCAATCATTATCTTGCGAAAGTTTTTCTATCAAGGCTTGTTTCTCACGCAACTGAGAAAGCTCCATATCCTTTTCATAGGAAATCCTGCTTAACACTCCGCCGTCTTGACTATCCAATATTCTTTGAATATCGGAAACAGAAAGCCCCAGCCAGCGAAGTACGGCGATTTTCTTCATGCGCTCAATATCACTTTCAGAAAAATAACGGTATCCATTCTCTAAAATGGACGGGGATATTAACCCCTGTTCAGTGTAGTATTCAACGGCCTTTTTTGTTAAACGGCACTCTCTGCAAGCCTCATGTATTAGCATGTTTATCACCTCCAAGATTAGGATAAACCAACCCCCAAGGGGATAGTCAATAGGTTTAGAGAATAAATTTTTGCGCTCAACGACAACGGTACATTGCACCATCGCCACACACCCAAACGACAAGAGTATTGAGAAACCGCGGCGTTTCAGCTTCGATAACGCATTACAACTGACGACAGCATTACGATAGTGCCGACGGGAATCAACAAACGAAGGCTTTATGCAGAACTCAATGGTATGATGAGGAGCGAAAAACAATTTGGGGAATGATTACAGTGCTGAATAAAGATAAACCTTACCAGCGCATAGCACATGATACCATGCCCGCGTTTACCGGCCTTGTGCAAGATGCTTCCGTAAGCATCTTGCACACAAGGTCAGTTTTTTAGCCGGAATACCGCTTGTACTCGACAATAAACTCGCTATACCTGTGTGGTCTGTTAATCCATATAGGGACTTTTAGCCCACTGTGGCAGAGTAGCGAAAAAAGGAAAAAGCAAAAAACGGCATAGCTATGCGCCACGCCGTTTCATTACTATTTTACAGCCCTCCCGCA
>OHJS01000074.1_pt1 | contig 67875 bp, 55 predicted proteins | sample 1568661 | NCBI WGS metagenome assembly OHJS01 (sample SAMEA3879603, study PRJEB24766) | human gut metagenome | biome: human-associated habitat; feature: feces | place: USA | collected 1985/1987 | reverse complement strand
TCCGAGCCGCTCGTTCCGTCAAAGAAGGAATTCGTCCATCACATCAGATTCTAACATGGATTGACACAGTAAGACCTCGCCCTGAAATTGCAGTGTCAGTAGCATGATTGATTTGCTTTATGTTGAACAGTCACTTACCTCCCGGTAAACGGGTGGCCTTCCTTTCCTCCGGAAGGTGACGCATTGGTTAGGCGAGGACATAAGACAACAAAGGCAGGACAAAACGCACCCGGAATGGGCTGCAAATTTGCCTTGCCGTTTGTCATTTCGCCTTACTTCGCGGATACCTACGGAGGGAAAGGATGTCAACTACTAATACGTAGTTCGAGATGACATGTGCCAACAATAAATTAGTCAAATTGAAAAAACATTGGTATTTCTCACAATTTGACTAATTGTTCATTGATGATATGTATTAACTATTCATGACGTATATACTAATCCCCATTGCATTTGGTTATACTAAAACTCAATACAAAGGATATTTTAGATATTCCGCAAATTATTATCTGAAATTGTAAGCAATAGTGACAAAAAGTCCTGTGCTCGTTTGCTTATCTCCGATAATTGCCGGTTCACCATTTTGCCTGCCATCTACCGTCGCATAATTAATGGCATAACGACCAACGCCAATAGATGCGGAAAATCTCCATACATCCAATCCTACTGAAGGTTTCAGCAGATACCCTGTACCATACGAAGAATAGTTATAGGCCCCGCCTGCAACCAAATCTACGAAAGGGCTGACAATTGCATTCTTGAGGAACGAATACTTGATCTCACCAAAGAAAGGAATGATTATCTGATTCTTCACATTGAGTTTGCGTATAGGGCTATAGACTATGCCGGTACCACCACCGAGATACAATCCGTTTCCAAAGGAATATCCATGTGACGAGGATATTGAACTAAGTTCGCTATTGTTTGCAAACAACACAGATGCCTGAATATTTGCTTTATATCCCCTGTTGTAGAGATAACTTCTATTCATCTGAGTTTGAGCAAGAATGTTACATGCAAATATTGCATAGATAACACAGGACACTAAAAATCGTTTCATAACATCTATCAATTTATTGTTTTCAAAAAACTAATCATAATCAAGCATATTTTAGTAATATTTTCATACCGTAAATATATATTTCGTCATATTATAAGTGTTGGAGAAATGTATAAATAGGAAGATTCGTGTATCAAACAGGAAGATTTGATGACTGAATTCATAGTTTATCCGGGATATGACAATATAATTCCGTTTCAGGTTGCATAAGGCCGTCGCTGAAAAAAACAACAAGCATAATGCATTTGTTTAAAAAAACCTTTCTTGATAGTTATGAATCAAGAAAGGCATACAGATCAGTTCAGAAGCAAGTGGTCCGACTAAAACTCAATTCCGAATGAAATCTTCGGCATCCCATAGATTGACACAGTCGTATTAGGCTTGGACGTCACATAAAATGGGTAGGACAAGCCCAATAACAGGCCTTTGCCGGATTGCAACGTCCAGCTCCAGCCTACAGACGGCTCTAATTCCGCAGCGTTACGGAACTTGCAGTCATTGTTATAATTCATGGCATGGCAAAAGCCTGCTTTCACTCCAGCGGTCGGCGTGCTGGCCTTTTCCCGGAAATAAGCATTGTATTCGACAAAGACTCTTCCGAAAGCAGGGACCTTGTCAAGCGGCAGAAAAAACGCCCCTACACCAGCACCTAAATAATGATGGCTGTTAAACATGTATCCATGGGATGTCTCCACACCTTGCCACACTATATAATGATTCGTGTACAAGGCATTACCCTTATAGCCTCGGCTCCTGAAGTTTGAGATATCGTCTTTTGGATATGAACTTTGAGCCGATAAACCTACCACAGAAGTGACAAGTAATGATATGAATATAATAATCTTTTTCATCGCAACGATAGTTACTTATTCCGCATCAGCAATCTCACTGTCAGATAATGAAGCATAGAAATCTTTAACTCTCCTTGGTGCATGCTACAAGAAATAAGATGTTTGTTTTCATACAAATGATTTTAAAAGTTATCATACCGCAAATATATTCTGCTACAAGATAATATTGTTGCAGAAATGTATGAGCAGGAAGATTCGTGTATCAAACAGGAAGATTTGATGACTGAATACATGGTTTATCCGGAATATTAGAATAAAATACTGTTTCGAGTTGCACCATCGTCTCGGCGGTATTGGCCAGAGCACGAACTCCACGACCCATCCGCATTTTTCCATCACCCAGTCACCAAGCGAGCCCCGGTATCCGCCGTCGGCAAGATTCTTCTTCAGGCGCGGGAACTTGTGTCCCCGCTTTTGGATAGCCTTCGGCGCACCCTTTGATTTTCTTGTTCCCACCTGTCCCTTTGCAGGACGGGTCGGCGTGATGCGAGGTCCTGATGCTGCGGGAATCGATTATCCACAGGCTGTAGTCATCCTCACGGCCCGCGGCCTTACAGGAAATGACGTGCAGGGTCTCTATTATATCCTCGACCACACCCTCGAAGATAATGTCTCATCTTCCTTTCTTGCACGTTTATGTTTTTTTCTATAACTTGCCACTGATTATCAGTGATGTTGGTTGAATACATCTTTATAACTTAATTGTCTTATAATTTAAAGCCACAAAAAATGTATCCAATTAAATAGTAATAATCAATTATTTATAAGCATGTAACAAAAGGATTGATTCATTTCAAAACATCTTCTAAATGAGATTAACTTTCTTAAAAAAATGGTTGTACCTCTCCGTAGCGGCATACGTCATTTATGCGTTGCTATGGAGCGCCATTTATGTCGGTCACAACGTTTGGTCTATAAGTATAAACGGATTTTTCGTAGACTTCGGGTATTGCGCCACGTTCACTCTTACCAGTCTACTTCTTGAATATTTTTTGCAAAACAAGAAAGAGCCACAACGAATAACGCCAAATAGACTAATTATCAACGGTTTTTTAACAATCTGCCTAAATCTTCTAATTGCTGTTTTATATGAGACGTTTATCGCTGAATTTATATATAAACCTGAAACAGATGACTTTTGGGGAAGTTTATATATTTTTTGCATCGTTGCCAGTTTTGTAGCCGAATTCCATGTGTTACGAGAATACACAGATATCGTCATCAAGCAAAAAGAGGAGAATCTTCTTTTGACCAAAAGACTTCTCAAATCACAAATGGATCCTCACTTTGTCTTTAACTGCCTTAATATCCTTTCAGGGTTGATAGAAGAAGATTCTGAAAGGGCGGAACGGTTCATCATTTCTCTGTCAAGGATATACAGATATATCATCAATAGCCTTGATAAAGACATCGTCCAGATTTCGGAGGCGATGACCTTCGCTAAAGAATACGTATCAATCATGCAGACCCGCTACCCGTCAAGCATAGACTTCTGTGACAGCGGTCTTGAATGCCGCAGCGATGAGAAGATTCTGACGATGAGCATGCAGCTGCTGATAGAGAATGCTGTCAAGCATAACAGCCCGTCACCGGAGCACCCGCTGCGGATTTTGGTCTTCAAGCGTGGAGACAGACTTGTGGTAAGCAATAGCCTGTTCAATAACAGCCAAGGCCCAGTGCCCAGCACGTCACGCGATGGTATAGGGCTTAAGAACCTGCGGCAGAGATATTCAATGGAATGCGGCAAGGAGCCAGTGATAAGCATAACCGGAGAGGGCAACAAGCGTTTTTTCGAGGTTGGCCTTCCTATAATCAAATCATTATGAAAGCACTGATAATTGAAGACGAGGAAATAAGCTTCCGAAGGTTAAAACGTATGATTCATAAACTCCGGCCCGAAATGGAGATAGACGGGCCTTTGACGACCACTTCGGAAGTCATATCGAGACTTTCGGAACATTCAGGATATGACCTGATATTCTCAGACATAAGACTGCGAGGCCAAGAGGTGTTCAGCGCCTTTCAAACAGTGATGCCTGAATGCATGGTCATATTCACTACTGCCTATGACGAATATGCGCTCAAGGCGTTCAAGAGCAATGGTGTTGATTACCTTCTCAAGCCTATTGATAATGAAAGCCTTTCTGCTGCGATTAAGAAAGCGGAGAGCATTGCAGGAAAGAATGTTTCAAGCAAGAGCAATATTGATGCTGCCAACGGCGAACTCCGGTCCTACAGGGAGCGCATATTAATCTGGAAAGGCGAAGAGCTGATCCCTGTCAATGTGAATGACATCCTGTATTTTTATTTCGACCAGCGGCACGTGTATGCCAAGTCGACGGACGGTGACATCCATTCCGTCCAATTCACGATGCACGAGTTGGAGAGCGAACTCGATCCGAAGATGTTTTTCCGGCTCAACAGGCAATACATTGCGAACATCTGTTCAATAGCAAGGATAAGCATGTTCTTCAACTCCCGTCTCCTGATTCGCCTTAAGGGATGTGACCAGCCATTGACACTGAGCAAGGAAAAATCAACGGAACTACAAAGGTGCTGGACAGATAAGACTTATACTTCTTTAATAAGCGATTGCCATAGGCCGATAAAATTTTATATTTGCATTGCGTAAAAATTCGCAATGCACTGCGTAAAATGTAAAACAATGTATAAAAGAGCAAACAGCCAATAATTGAGAATCGACCTTTGCTATTTTCGAAATCTACTGTAAATTTGCAGTAGATTTCGAAAGTAGAATATTATGAATGCTTACGTAAAACGGGATTTGTATCTTAACCGACTGATTGTCAGGAGGGATAACGGGCAGATCAAAGCGGTTACCGGACCGAGGCGTTCCGGTAAATCCTTCCTCTTGGATCCCATATACAAGGATTATCTCCTCTCCAAAGGTGTTCCCGAAGATAACATTATCATCATTTCCTTTGATATTGAGGATGAGGACACTCCCCAAGAACTACTGGACCGCGAGAAGCTGAAAGAATACCTTTATTCCAGAATTGCCTCGCAGACTGAGAATTACTACGTCTTCCTGGACGAAATTCAGGAGGTCGATGGATTCGAAAGGATTGTCAATGGCCTTAATAAGCGTCAGAATGTAGATGTGTATGTCACCGGCAGCAATTCAAAGTTCCTTTCTAGCGAAATCAATACCATCTTCCGCGGGCGCAGCGATGAGGTCAGCGTCCTTCCGTTCACTTTCCGCGAATTTTGTCAGGACCGACAGGAAAGTGTCAATGACCTGTGGAAAGAGTATTACACTTATGGAGGACTTCCCGCACTTAGGAAAATGCCGACGGCTGAACAGAAGACCACCTATCTCCAGAAACTGTGGAAGAAGACCTATCTGGACGATGTGGTCGAGCGCCACAACGTTGAAAATCGGGAAGCGCTTGAAGCCATAGCCGATGCTTTATGCTCATCCATCGGTTCCCTTACCAATACGACACGTATCACCAATACGCTGGGAAGTGTCCGCAAAATCAAGATAACGGATGACACAGTTGCAAAGTATATCGGCTATCTGGAAGAGGCATTCTTGTTCAACGAAGCCCGACGTTATAATATCAAGGGCAACAAGTATTACGAGAACATCAAGAAATACTACTCGATAGATGTCGGTCTTAGAAACGCGAGGCTGAATTACCGCCAATTGGAGCAGACACATCTGATGGAGAACATCATCTTCAATGAATTGCTGTACCGTGGTTATGTGGTGGATGTGGGAGTCGTTGAGCACCGTAAAATGGTCGATGGCAAGTCTGAATACAAACAATATGAGGTAGATTTCATTGCTACTGATGGGAACGAGAAGTACTATATTCAGTCGGCCTACGAGATAGAAACCGAAGAAAAACGTGAGCAGGAACTGAATTCGCTCAAACGCATTGATGATTCCTTCCAGAAGATTGTTATCGTCAAGGACGACATTATGCCCTACAGGGACAATAATGGAATCCTGTTCACCGGACTGTTCCAGTTCCTCTTCAGCGACAAATTCGTATAAGATCTCTCGAATTTTATTGTAAAAACACAGTGTTTTTCGACAGTCATCCAGACCAGTGACAATATGGTTGTCGGGTATAACAACGCCGTCCAATTACTTGAAATGTGTCCTCATGGCCAGCATAATGGATTCGCCGACTAACGCCACGTTTGCCAAAAGATAATGCTGCTTGCCGTTATGCCTGACTGAATGTCCCGCAATTTCTGCTGTCCTCAATATGTCTTTCCTGATTGAACTGTCATTAAAATAGGTTGCAGCTCCTGCCATAAAGGCTGTCCCGGACGGACTTAATTCAAATAGAATCGGCCCGGCATCTATATCCACACCCAGATAGCATCTCCGGTCATGGTATTCTTTCAGGCCGGCGATTATGCCGTCTTTCCAGAACAATGATTTAAGTGTATCATACTGCTCTTTGGCGAATCGAGGGTCAATGAAAGTCAAGTAGTAACAGTTCAAGGCCGAATAGGAGCCTTTTACAGGTACATCTCCATATTGAGTACCGTCCTCTTGCAGGAATGAAACCAACAATCCGGTCTTTTCGTCAAGCCATTCCTCTGTTGCCCGACTTGTCCACTTTCTTATGGTACTGCGGTATTTCCCGTTATTCAGTTCCGCATATTTGTTCAGAGCGACAATGGCTACAAGCATGTCCGGAATATAGATGGACTCTCCAGGATAAGTAGGCAAATTCATGCAGTCACTATTGAGTATCCTTCTGTTCATTGTCTTGCATAAGTCTGACAGCAACTTGTCATATTTTGAATCACCGCCAAGTTGTTTGTAACCGCACATCATCCAAGCCAAATGACTGAGGTATGATATGTGGCTTTCGTCGCCGTCCAAACTCTCCAGAGGATCTTCACCCCATCTCAAGTAGTCATAATAGCTGAGTTCAGGAGACATCACAATGCTAATGAGTCTATCGACATATTGGAGATTCTCTTGCCTGGTCTCTGGATATAACTTAGACATGTCTACCAGTGCCGCTGACAACATTGAGCATGAGTACAATGCCCATTCTCCCTGGAATTGAACGCCTATGGCTGACGGCATTTCGTTCAGGACTTCTTCTGGCGTCACTAGCAGCTTGCCAAGCAGATAATTTCTTCTTGCCAGCATTTCGTTCTTTTCCATTTCAGGAGTTCCTTGTCTTGAAGATTCCCAAGAAACTCCAATGATTTTCAGTGAGACAAGAAATATGACTAGCGCTGCGACTGTGACAATCCAACCATATTTGTTTCCTTTTCGGAATCTCTGAAATAATCTTTCACTGCCTCTCGTCAGAAGGACGCATGCTGCCCCATACAATGGAATCAAAAGCGAAGACAATATCGAGGCATTCCATGTCCCGATTGAGCAGCATAATGTGGCCGCAATGGCACAATAAGCCAGATACGGGATCCAAAGAGACCTGAATCTGTTGGCTTCCGATGCAAATTCCCAATACACTGAAAAAGATGTTGTATATAGCAATATCAACACTACAGTTGCAGTGTCATAATGATTCAGCCAAAGATAGGGCATGCAATAGAACAGAAGGATTTGCCAAAAGAACCATCGGCAAATCCTCCATGAGGCTGACATCATCTTGATTTGAAAATCCTCCATCATAATCCAAGTGCATTCCAGAACTCTTCCGGAAGTGTGACATTGTCAAGTGCTGACGCTTCTTAAAAAAATGGAGCTATTTCACTATCGTGCCACCCGGCAATACCGCAGCCGATGCGCGTTACCAGGAATGTCAATTCCGGGTGCTCTTTTGCATAGGCCGTAAAATCGTCAACGTGCTTACGGATAATATCAATGCTTCCGTCCATTGTCGGAATTGCATAGCATTGACCGGTCATGCCGACACCGACGCCCCATTCTGCGCCGAACTTTTTATAGGCGATGCGTGCTGCTCCACCACCGTGCAAGCCTTCCTTATTACTGCCGAACACAAAGATCTCACCTTCTCTAAGAGAAGTAATATACTGCGGCGTGATTCTGTTGTCTTCTGTCATGATATATCATTTAACATTTACTGTTTTCCATATTCTTATGCTTAATAACGTCATCAAAGCTTATTCTGACTGGGATGGCGCCATAGTAGGGATTGATGTCTTCAATGACGATTCTGCCTATATGCTGAAGCCACAGGAGATGGTGCAAGACTCAATAAGTAACAAGGAAACTCATTCTTCGACTTCAGTCACATTGAAAGACTTGCAGAAGCGTCCTTTGAGTCCGAGTCCGACGCCGTTTATAAGGCTCATTGCCGTTGCCATGGCATCACTTTCACTTACGCCGTATACCCTCATGGCGGTCTTCTCATCGCAGTCTGTAACCACGCTCACCATGTACCGATGAACCATATCAGTCCTGCCTTTGTTGAGAGCTTCGCTGCACCGAAGCGTCTGCCAACAGATTTTTGTCAGCGGAGCAGGACGTACATTCTTCAGCATCTTGACCTTCACCTTTGCAACTGTTCCGTCAGCATTGACCTTCCGGAACCTCAGGCATCCGCAGGAGCATTCCCACATGGGCGGTCTACGCGGAATCCTGTCACCTCCCATGCTTGCGTTCTTACGATACTGATAGAGGAACTCCACCTCCGTCATATCGCCAGTCCCATAGACTATATCCCAGACTGGCTCTCCGCAGACAGGGCATTTGAACGGTTTGCGAAGTACATTTGCTATTCTTGAATGAAGTGCCATATCAATTCATTTTATTTCACCTGTTCAAGTTCGCAGACTCATTCGCTCCCTGATCGCATCTGCAAGTTCCCTTTACGTATCCGGCACCGGGCATAACACTTGTGTGTACGTTTGCAGCATACTTCTCCAGAGGTAGAGGGCAAAGTGAGCACACAGGCTTTCCGCAACTCAATGCATAGCCAATCTCCCGTGCGGTGCTTTCTCCTACATATCCGCCCGGATTGACAACAAAAATCTCATCAGCCATGTCAATCTTGGAGAAGTGCATATCATCCAGCATTTCCTTCAAGGGTGAGTTCCTTCTGCACGCGAAAGAAGTCATCCTTGAATCGCGTGCTGCCACATAGTGTCACTACTTTGTATCTGCCTTGCATAATAAAATCATTATCTAGTATATGCTGCCCGGCCATAGTTCAGCAGATAGCACCTCATCTCAAATATAGTCATTTTTCATGAACAGCGCTGTGCTTCTATCAGAAATAGTCAGCGCTGAATGTCCATATAACTACTTTTCCTGTCCGTGCAGAATAGATACTTTGACAAGGGAACAAGGACAAAAAAATCCTCTTAATCGACAAAATTACCCGAAAAAAGGCCTCTTAATCGACAAAATTGCTTATTTTTGTTATCAACAACATTGTTATTGGAAAAATTTACGGAACATGATCAATATTCACGAGATAATCATGGCGACTTCCGATAAAACGGAGACAGCAAAGAAGACCAATTTGATAAAGAATGGCAAACTTAGAAAAATAGCGCCTAAGGTTTATACTACAAATATGGATGAAGATCCTAAAATATTAGTGAAAAGGAATCTATTCTATATACTTGGTCAATTGTATCCAAATGCGGTGATAAGCCATAGATCAGCATTCGAGTTCAAGCCCACAGAAAATGGAGATATATATTTGACATATAAATACTCTAAGATTGTTTCTTTGCCTGGGATTAAGGTTCATCTGATTGAAGGACCTGCCGGAACTGAATATGACAGACCTTTCATTGGAAATCTGTTTGTGGCAAGCAATGAAAGACGCATTCTTGAGAATCTCCAAAAAGGTCGTGCCAGAAATGGCAGTGATTCAAAGTGCCTACCTCGTGAGATCATTGAAAACAGCCTTGAAAAGATACTTCAAGTAAATGGCGAAGCCGGAATCAATGAGTTCAGAGACAAGGCGCGATCTACATCGATACTGCTGGGAATGACGGAAGAGTTCGAAACCTTGAATGGAATAATCGGCGCCTTGCTGTCCACTAAGCCATCTGCTATTCTCACGTCAGACAACGCAATAGCCCGTGCGGCTGGGCTTCCTTACGATGGTGACAGGGTGAAGTTGTTCGAAGTCCTGTTTGAAGCTTTACACAATGAGATATTCCCGGTTATTGACGAACCGAATCAGACAAATTCTGAATTCAGGAACTTCGCTTTCTTCGAAAGTTATTTCTCCAACTATATTGAGGGCACTGAATTCGAAATCGAGGAAGCCAGAGCAATAATTGATACAGGGCAGCCAATGCCGGCAAGAAATGCAGATTCTCATGACGTGTTGGGCACATTTCAGATTGTATCTAGCCGACGTGAAATGCGACGTACGCCACGCTCTGCAGAGGAATTGATAGAGATACTGCAGGAAAGACATCGAATCATGATGGCCGCTAGGCCTGATCGTGATCCAGGAATGTTCAAGATGAAGAACAATCATGCTGGAGATACGCATTTCGTGGACTATGGGCTTGTGCGTGGCACCCTAACGAAAGGATATGAATATTACCGGACTCTTGAATCTCCTTTCTCAAGAGCTCTTTTCATGCTCTTTATGGTAAGTGAGGTTCATCCTTTCAATGATGGTAACGGACGCATATCGCGTATCATGATGAATGCTGAGATGGTCAGTGCTGATCAGTCTAAGATTATCATACCTACCGTATTCCGCGAAGACTATCTTAACTCTTTAAGACGGCTGACAAGACGCTGTGACCCGTCCGTGTTTATCAGAGCTATGTCCAGAGCACGCGAGTTCAGCGCTAATCTTATAGGTGATAATTTCATCGCAACAAAGACTTATCTTGAAAAATGCAACGCATTTAAGGAAGGTGAAGACTATATACTTCGCTTTTAGTCTTAATCGACAAAATTACCCTAAAATAAGCCTCTTATTCGACAAAATTGCTTATTTCTGTTATCAACAACATTGTTATTAAAAATAATCAAGGAGTACATTTTTTTGTTTACACCACATAGTCCCTGTCCAGTTCCACAAGTGTATCAACCCTGAAGCAGCGCCAGTCCCGGCGCTCAAGGTCGAAATACGAGAAGGTCCCGTTGAACGCAGGCTTGCGTTTTGACGGGGCTTTCTCTTTATTCTCATGACGTTCAATAAAGTCGGGGCTTTGTTTTATTTTTTACAGCAGGTTACAAAAAAGAGGCTGCGCCTATTTTGACACAGCCTCTTTGTGATTTTTTAAGAATAAGAGAGTTTTGACACGCCCTCTTAGCTGCCTTTTCTCTCCTTACGTTCACAGTACCTCTCGCATTGAGCGCATATATCATATCCAAGCATAGCCCCGAGCATAAAGTCCTCCTCAGGCGTGAGCAGGTTGAGAGGCCGTGTTACAATCATGCGTATGGCGTTAAGACACTCCTCTCTACCGAAATACAAATTAAGGCGGTCGCTGCCAACCGGCTGAATAACGTATTTGATGTTTTGGCTTTCCAGTCGGCGGATTGCAAAGTCCTCGTATTGCTTGTTGAAAGTGAAGAGTACCATACGGCGCACTCCCTTCTTATATTCGTAGATATGGTTCATCAGAACCTTCATGTCTACTGGTACTGCTGTGGATTGCTGCATGATTGATAACTTGATTTTATGTGTTAATACTAACTGTTGGGTATGTTGATTAGAGGCTTGGCTTTATTTCGGCTACCCAGTCGTCTATGCGCTCGTCTGTCTTGCTGTCCTCGTTCACCTCGTCGAGAGCCAGACCCACGAACTTGCCGTCAACAACCGATTCGGAGTCGTCGAATGTATAGCCATCCGTAGCAACTGCACCTATAACGTTGGCGCCAGCCTGCTTTACGGCATTGTATATCTCTGACATTCCGCCTACGAAGGTGTCAGGATACGACGCGGAATCGCCGCAGGCAAAAAGAGCTACAGTCTTGCCGCTAAGGTCGGCGTTCTTGATAACCTTCAAGCCGTCATACCAGTCGTCCTGCACCTCGCCTGCACCCCAAGTGGATGTACCGAGGATAAGGTTGTCGTTGTTGGCGATAACGCTGTCGTCAAGGTCGGTTACGTTGATAACGTTGTCCACACCCAATTTTGCTCCAATTCTGCCAGCGAGGTCTTCACAAGTGCCTGTGCTTGAGCCATAGATAATAACAGTCTTTTTCATAATCTTTAATTGTCTTTATTTATGTAAGTGTATGGTTAAAGCCGTTGGTTTTAACTGTTGCAAACTTAGCTTGGTTTCAACTTCTATACAATACCTAAACATGATGATTATTTACATGGTTATCATTATTAATGTTTTTATTTTTTAACCACTCATTCTATCATTATTTGGGTGGCGAATAGCTGTAACGTACTGATATATTATAATATACAAGAGTGATGGGTGGCGGCTTGTGGCTGCCATCTATCATTAATCTAACGCTAAAGGCTCACAAAGAATATGGAGTGGCGGATGTGTAAGTTGCGGTTTATCGGGGAGAAGCTTGGACAAGAGTACTTGTTGATATTTTAAGACAAAAGAACATGAGGACAAGGGACTGGGTGTAGACTGCTTGGGAAATATGCCTTCAAACGACATTCACATAGACAGAAAAAACAGGTGCCAAAACGAATAAATCGTACTGACACCTGTTTAATTTACTAATATTCAGTAGTTTAACTACTAATACTCCTCCTCGTTAAAGAAAAAGTCATCCTTGGTCGGGTAATCCGGCCAGATATCTTCTATGCTTTCATAGACCTCGCCATCATCTTCAAGTTCCTGGAGGTTTTCAATAACCTCTTCGGGAGCACCTGAGCGATTTGCGTAGTCGATAAGTTCATCTTTTGATGCAGGCCATGGAGCATCATCCAAGCTGCTTGCCAGTTCAAGTGTCCAATACATAATCTAATCTCCAAACTTAAATTTCTACATAAATGACCGTGCGGGAAAAAGCGCCCCACGATACGGGCGGCAAATATATATAAAAATTCCATATAATGAACATTTTTATGTAATTTTGTGGCCGTCGTCCGGAATCGGGCGATTACCGCAATCACGAAATAGCTTCAAACGACATGGCATACAAGTCAGAAGACATATACGAAAAGGACACCACGGCTGAAATTGCCGTCCACGTGAAAGAAATTCTCAGACTGCTCGGAGAAGACACGGAAAGGGAAGGACTTCTCAAGACACCGGAAAGGGTGGCGAAATCTCTCCAATTCCTTACCAAGGGATACTTCCAGAATGGGGAAGAAATAGTACGCTCGGCGATTTTCGATGAGGAATACCAGCAGATGGTAATTGTGAAAGACATTGAACTGTACTCAATGTGCGAACATCACATGCTGCCGTTCATCGGGAAAGCACACATCGCGTACATTCCCAACGGCAAGATCACCGGCCTGAGCAAGATCGCAAGAGTCGTGGAAACATTCGCAAGACGTCTTCAGGTACAGGAAAGGCTTACCGTCGAGATTCGTGACTGCATCCAGAACGCACTCCAGCCGCTCGGCGTCGCCGTCGTGATAGAAGCCGCGCACACCTGCATGCAAATCAGAGGAATACAAAAATCCAACGCCATCACCACGACCTCGGCTTTCTCCGGCGCGTTCCTCACCTCTGCCAGGACCAGAAACGAGTTCCTCAATCTGATCCGCGATGCCCGCTGACAATGCTGCTGTCATATTTGCGGTCCCATTCCTGGTAATATTCGATTTTGGGGTCCTCGAACAATGACATCTGCACGGCCGTCTCGCGCGTAAACTTGGAAACCCCGATACCCACCTGGCGTATCGGAGCCGAACCATCCCAAACCTCAGACAAAAGACGCCTCGCCTCATTCAGGACAAGAGCCGTAATATCCGTTGGCTGAGGAAGTTGGCATTGTTTCTGGGCGACACTGAAATCCGCAAACTTGATGAACATCGAGACGCATGAACACATGAAACCCTGCTTTCTGAGCCGATGCGCCACGATGCACGCGACATTGAACATCTCCCTGTCCAGCTCCGAAGGATTCACGATATCACGCGCGAAAGTATGCTCCGCGCTGATGCTCTTCGCCTCCTGGACCTCCGTCTCGACAGGCTCGTCGTCACGCCCGTTCGCATGCTCATGCAGCTGCGCCGCGAAAGTTTTGCCCACTATTGTTGTCAATGCCTTCACTTGAACTTTCGCCAGGTCGCCGATCGTCCGGATGCCGTGACCGGTCAATTTCTCACGGGTCCTCTTCCCCACCCAAAGCAAATCCCCCACAGGGAGAGGCCACATTTTCCCGGGCACCTCTTCCGCCCACAAAGTATGGACCTTGTCCGGTTTCTCGAAATCCGATGCCATCTTGGCCAGCAACTTGTTCGACCCCACACCGACATTGACAGTAAACCCCAGCTTTTCCCGAACCTCATCCTTCAGCCGGCAGGCGACCTCCGCAGGATCTTTGCGATACACCCTGAAAGTCATGTCAATGAAGCACTCATCTATCGAAAACTTCTGCAGCACAGGCGAATACGAACGGCAAATATCCATAAAACTCTTGGAGCAATGCTTGTACCACGTCCAGTCGCCGCGCACAATCACGAGATCAGGACATAGCCGCAATGCCATACTGACCGGCATTGCCGTCTTGATTCCCAACTTCTTCGCAGGAATGGAAGCAGCCGTAACAATGCTTCTCCTGTCAGACGGGTCACCCGAAACGACAGCAGGGACGAGCCTGATATCAGACCCGCACTCTGCCAGAATCTTGATTGCAATCCAGCTGAGAAACGCCGAATTTACATCAATATGAAAAATCACCCGTCTCATCCGAGAGACTGATTACCTGATCACCTCTGCCAAAGTATCCGCTGCGGCTTTGACAGCATCGGCAGCAGCCTTGTGAAACGGCGAATGCAATCCGATGAATCCCAGATTATCAGTAAAATACAATACTGCAAAAGCGATTGCCAGCACGACAATAACCGTCGGGAGCCATATTTTCCATGCAGGAGTTTTCCTGCCGTAAGGATCGGCCAGCCTCAATTTCGGATACTTGGCCACATTGGTCAGCTTGCCACCGAAAAGAATATTGACCAGAACCTTGGAGTTGATAGCCCAACCGTTGGCATTCAAGATAGGGCCGAGATTGCGCTTGCGGAGACTCATCCATGCCAAGAAACATGAAGGGCCGGAAATCACAAGCAGCATAAACACCAAAAGCAGGAAAAGCTTGAGCGGAGGTGTATTGCTCACACCTGAAATGACATCAGTAACAAAAGACCCGATATATCCCAATGCCATGCCGATGGCAGCAAAGATACCGGCGAACTTGGCAATGTCAAAAGGCTGTTTCTTATTGGCATCGGCAGCAGCATCTGCAGGGGCCACAGTCGCAGCACTCTGAACCTTGGACTGAAGGTCAGCATTGATCTTGGCATCCTTCTCAGCAGCAGACTTATTGATAAGCCCGACACAAAATTCCCACGCCTTGCGATAAGGAGCCCAGAAGGCCTGTTTCACACTCACCGGATTATCTACTATCTTGGTAATCACGGCCTCCCAGGCATTGCCATGAAGGTCATAGAAAATGCCATTCTTTCCCGGGCGCAAATCATCAATGTCCCCATCGGTCATTACAGCCACCGCATCCATTGTCCTGCCAAGCTCCTTGGAAGTACACCTGAAATATATAAGGAAAATACCGCTGAGCTTGGCCATGTCAGCATGTTTTGACATATCCGCAACCCTGATACACAGGTCACAGCACCTCTGGTCAATGTAAAGCTGACCGAGCTCAAACATTGCCCTTACACCCGGAGCGCGCGAATAAAAATCAGTGAACAGCACGAAATTCTTCAGGAAACGATAAAAATCGCGGTAATAACACATCAATTTTTTCACGTCATCGATGGAATCCGCTTCCGCCTTCACTGCCACATCACCAGCCACAAGCTCCAGCAGGTCAGCATGATAATTATCGGCCAGGACAACACGGATTCTGTCAATTCCAAGCGACTCCACCTCGCAGCCTTTCTTGTCCGCAAGCCAAGCAGCGTAAGCATTGAACTTGGCTGCCACCAAATCCCATTCAGCAGCGGTAATACCCTCACGGCCGTCAAATTCCGCTCCGAGCACGAGAGAATGAACCCTGTCGAACGCAGCTTGCCATGCAGGATTGATTGCATTGAACGGCAGCAAACCTGATGTAGAAGGCTTGGCAAGAGGACAATCAGCCACAGAAGCTATATCCGTCACGGAAACACTTACAGACTCTGCGACTACAGGGTCGAAAGCCAGGAGCCTGCAACGCATGAAATAATCGGAAATCTTGTCTTTCAATGCATTATAAGCATCATAAGCAGCGCCGGTATTGTCACCATAAGGAAGCACCGTCTCATCCGCCTTGTCCTTCCACGCCGCATAATCGGCACACGCGGCATAAAACTTATCCAGAAGTTCGGCCGTCACGCCAGGCTCCCCGGATCTGTCCGTCACGGAACCGATTGTAGCGATACAATCCGCAATCACCTGTTTGTGAGCATCATCCTCGGCCGCAGAAACAGGTATGACCCCGTCCCCATTGAATCTAGTCCCATCGAAAATCGCCTTCGAATCAGAAGCATTGTCAATACTGATTTCATCCTTGTCGATACCGAGATTCGACAGAATCTGCTTCGCGGAGCCATACAGGCGCCTGCCCGCGTCGGTAGACGTATCTATATTGCTCAGTTTCAGCACACTGTCCCCGTTCAGAATCGTGTCCTTGTCCTTGATGACGGAAGTCAGCCACTCGGCAGCTTGCACGACCTCCTTCACCATTATCTTTCCGTCCTTGTCCGCATCAAGAAATTCCAGCGTCTGTCTGTCAAATTCCAGCCCGTCCACCGGACAACTCAGCACCGTCCACAGTTTCTGGTCAAGTTCTCCAAGATGGGCGATATCCTCTCCGGAACCGATTTTCACCCTGATTGCCCCACCTAGAGAGCAATATTGCCAATCATATTTAGAAGCCATTTGTCAATAAATTTTCCAAATATATAAAAATATTCGTTTTACAATGTGCGCCTGCGGCCGAAATCCCCCTTGAACAGGAATTTCAATGTCACCCCCACCGAATCCGGGAACAAACTTCCGGCATCCGCATAAACACCGGCCATCGTCGACATATACGGCAGCAAGTCCCTGAAAGTCAGTTCCAATGCTCCCGAAACCTGGCGCGGGACGTCATCAAAAAACGCCAACCGCTGACCATAAGTTCCGTAATTGCGGCTATATGTCACCTTTATAATATAAGGTATCTTTCTGCAGACCATACCGCCCACACCGAAATTCCACGCCACTATCCGATTGTTGCAGACACCGGGAGTGATTCCGTTCTCCCCCACCGGCATCGGAGTAAAAAGCGGAAGCCCGACTACCTTTCCATTGTAAGTCCACCCGGACTTGTATTCCCCGTTATTGAAATAATCGTCACAGCCGCCGATCACATAACGCGTCTTGCCCGGATTTTTCTTCAATTCCTCGGGCGTCGCAGGCCTGTCATGCCGTGTCCCGGACTGCCATTTGGTATAGATGAATTCCAGCAGCAAGTCGCTCACCCACTTTTCCTTGTCATTGAAAGAGAAATGCAGCGTATTCACACCGTCCGGAAAATTCTGGAACCCGACCCCCGACCCGTCCTCGAACGGAATATCATGCTGGAAGGTCAATGTCCATTTCTCTTCCGCCCAATCCAGACGTACAAGTTCGCGCCCGAGATGGTTGCCCAATGCATTGATCTGGTCACTCTTCGACGCGTCATCCCCGCCGCTGCTCCCGACCAAAATTTTCAGATAATCCGTAAAGGAATGAGGCTGAGGCCCATACAACGGCGAATCACCACCCCACTGCGCCCAATCCTCCAGACCTGCGGTCAATGTTAATTTTTTCGTCAATGCTACCTTGAAGTACAATGCCTGATTATGCAGAAGTGCATGTTTCACATACCGGTTGTCCCACATTCCGTAGTCACCGAAATCGAACCTGACCGCCAGAATGCCACGGGTTTTCGGGACGGCCATCCAGTCGGAATGAAGATTATATCCCGGGAAATTCATTGAATTGTCGGTGAACGTCAAATCTCCTCCCGTTATGGAGAGCCCTCCGAAATCCATTGCCCGGCGTTTGATTCCCAAATCCAGATTGAGATTTCTCCACCCGGCAGAAACATAGGCTTCCGGCAGGAATCCCCGGAAACCGGATTTCTTGGCAGTTCTCAATGGCATATAAGCCTCAGTTTCAGCCGAATAATAGCCCGCAACAGCTAGCCCCGCAGAAAAGCGGAAATCATTGGCCGCGAAAAAAGCGGAAGATGCACCGGCATTGACAGCCGCTCCCGGCGACGACGGAAGAATCCCTCCTTTGTTGGTATAACTCCAGAACGGCATTGCGCGTCGCCCGGCACCCATCAGATTCATCTCCGCATACCACTCCCCTCTTACATCCGTATTACCGGCAAGAACCTGCAGCGGGAACAATAAGAATAATATCAATGTCGGTTTAAGTAGTTTCATAATATACAATTAGGACAAAATCAGCTCGTCCATCTCCGCAAATATCGCAAATATTTGTCAATATGAAAATTAATTCCTATATTTGCAGTCCTTTTGGCAGAATTTATCCTCCGAAAGAATGTAAATTATTAACTATTATTACTTTAAGTATGAAACAGTACGAGACCGTTTTCATTGCAACTCCCGTTTTGTCTGAGGCTCAGATGAAGGAAGCGGTTGCCAAGTACGTAGACTACATCGTTAAACATGGCGGTGAAGTCGTGTACGAAGAGGACTGGGGACTGAAGCAGCTTGCTTACCCTATCCAGCACAAGACATCAGGATTCTATCACTTGATCGAGTTCAAGGCTAATCCTGAATTCATTGCCAAGCTCGAAACCCAGTATCACCGTGACGAGAGAATCATCAGATATCTCACCGTTGCACTTGACAAGGATGCTGCAGCTTACGCAGAGAAGAGAAGAGCTAACAAACAGGCAAAGGCTGCCGCTGCACCAGCTGCCGCTGAGTCTGAGAACTAATTTAAGGAGGTAGAACTATGGCACAGACAAACAATGCACAGCAGAATAACGAAATCCGTTATCTGAACCCTCCTGCAGTAGAGGTTAGAAAGAAAAAATACTGCCGCTTCAAGAGAGCAGGTATCAAATATGTAGATTACAAGGATCCTGAGTTCCTTAAGAAATTCCTGAACGAGCAGGGTAAGATTCTCCCTCGCCGTATCACCGGAACATCTCTCAAATTCCAGAGAAAAGTCGCTCAGGCAGTGAAGAGAGCCCGTTCACTCGCGCTTCTCCCGTATGTAACAGACCTTCTTAAATAATCAGGAGACAGGAATATGGAAATCATTTTGAAGAAAGAAGTGGCCAATCTCGGTCACGCAGATGATATCGTTAAGGTAAAAGCAGGTTACGCTCTTAACTATCTTATTCCTCAGGGATATGCAATCCTCGCTACTGAGTCTGCAAAGAAGCAGCATGCCGAGACAGTTCGCCAGAGAGCACACAAGGAGGCTAAACTTGTAGCTGACGCAGAGGCTCTTGCAGCTAAGATTGCAGCAGTATCAGTTAAGGTTTCTGCAAAGGTTAGCGAGAACGGCAAGATCTACGGTTCCATCACCGCTGCCCAGCTCGCAGAAGCACTTGTAGCTGCCGGCGTAGAGGTTGACAAGAAGGATATCACCATCCTTTCACCTGTCAAGGAACTCGGCGAGTACGAGGCTGAAGTAAAGTGCTACAAGAGTGTAAAGGGCACTTTCAAGTTCGAAGTTGTAGCTGAATAATCATCAGCAACATATAGTGTTTAAAAAGGACGACCGGAACAAACGGTTGTCCTTTTTTTTGTAATGATTACTAACCAAAAACCCTATTCTCGGAGTTAATTTTTCGTCAAAAAGAAGAAAAAGATTAAAAAAAATTAGATTTTATTAGCGTTCTTGAAAAAAATGTAATATCTTGAGGCAAAAATTAAGCCTTACATCCGATGGATAACAAGACACAAAACACAGAAACCCCTCAGAAAGGGAACATTCTTGTCATTAACACGGGGTCCACGACCACGAAACTAGGTTATTTCTCTGACGGGACCCGAGTATTCGATACCAAACTGGAACATACGGCTGAAGATGTCGCCAAATACCCTTCAGTAATGGACCAGGCCGACATGCGCCATCAGGCAATCAAGGATTTCATGGCTTCCAAGAACATTCCGCTGGAGGACGTCGACATCGTGATGGCCAGAGGCGGACTCATTGTTCCTGTCATCACAGGCGTCTACAATGTAAACCAGGACATGCGGGAAGTCTTGAAGAGCTGCCGCGACGGAAAACATGCATGCAACCTGAGCGCCATCCTTGCCGATGATGTTGCAGCTGAAATCAACCAGATCAGGGAGGAAAAACATCTCACTCCACGTTTCGGCAAATGCGTCGCATACATTGCCGACCCTCCTATGGCAGATGAAATGCTGCCGGAGTGCAGGATGGGAGGAATTCCCGAATTCACCAGAAAAACTCTCTTCCACGCGCTCAACTCCAGGGCCATCGTGAGAAGATATCTCCGTGAGCACGGCCACAAGACCAATGATGTTACAGCCATCGTAGCCCACATGGGAGGCGGCGCCACGATTTCGCTCCACAGAAACGGAAAAGTAATCGACACCAACCATGGTCTCGGCGGCGACGGCCCCATCACCCCGGAAAGAGCAGGATGCTGCCCTCCTTTCGAGCTGATAGACATGTGTTTCAGCGGAAAATACACTAAAGAGGAAATCCAGAAGAAACTCATCGGAAGAGGCGGTGCGGTAGCATACTTCGGTACCAACAGCATGATCGAAGTGGAAAAATTGGCAAAAGAAGGAAATGAATTGGCGCAGACCTTCCTCAAGGCATACGTCTTGAATATATGCAAGTACATTGCCGCAATGGCGGCCACCGCAGACGGAAAGGTCGATGCCATCCTCCTAACGGGAGGCATTGCGCACAGCAAGGAACTCATGGATGCAATAACCGCCAAGGTCAAGTTCATTGCACCGGTGGAGGTATTCCCCGGAGAAGATGAAATCAACAGTCTTGCCGAAAACGGATATATGATTCTTTCCGGACAGACGAAGATTCATACTTATGACAAAGACAGAATTATTGAAGATTAATTAACATCATCATAATGAGTAATATAGATTGGAGCAAGCTGTCATTCAGCTATACTCAGACCAAAGCATTGGTCTACAGCCGTTGTATTGACGGAAAATGGGAATCTCCTGTCGTGACAGAGGATTTCAACATCGGTTTAAGCAGTTTCGCCGGAATTTTCCACTATGCCCCATCATGCTTTGAGGGACTGAAGGCATTCCGCGGAGTCGACGGCAAAATCAGACTTTTCCGTCCGGACCGCAACGCCAAGAGAATGGCAAGCAGTGCCGCATACCTTGACATGCCGGCACCGTCAGAGGAGCTGTTCATCGAGATGTGTGTCCGTTGCGTGAAGGAAAACCTCGACTACCTTCCTCCTTATGAAGCAAGCGGCGCTTCCCTGTACCTCCGCCCTGTGCTTTTCGGCATCAATCCACAGCTTGGCATTCACTCCGCAAAGGATGTAATGTTCGCTGTAATGTGCTCACCTGTAGGCACATATTCAGGAGCCAAGAGCCTTACTCCAGGCAATGCGGTAATTTCCAGAAACTATGACCGCGCTGCCACATACGGTTCCGGATGCTACAAGATCGGCGGCAACTATGCCCAGTCACTGCACGCATACAACCTCGCGCACAACACCGGCTACCGCGAACTTCTGTTCCTGGATACCGCCACTAAGACCACTATCGAAGAGTTCGGTTCTTCCAATTTCTTCGCAATCAAAGGCAACACATACATTACACCACGTTCGAAGAGCATCCTGCCTTCAATCACCAACCTCAGCCTCCGCACAGTGGCTGCCGACATGGGACTGGATGTGGAAATCCGCCCGGTAAGAGTCGAGGAACTCGCAGAAATGGACGAGGTCAACTCATGCGGTACGGCAGTTGTCATCACACCAATCAACTGCATTGATGACAAGCCGGAACTCGAATGCCCTGACGTTTCCCGCCGATATAGAATCCCATCCGGAGAAAACTGCGGCGCAACCAGCCGGAAGCTCTACGAACATATCATCGGCATACAGAAAGGATTGGAAGAAGACATCCACGACTGGTGCTTGTTCATCGACTAGGCAATGCAGGAATTAGAGACAATCGAAAAGATTCTTGCAGAATGCAGGATCGATGAAGCTATCCGTCTGCTCGACGAATATATCGCCTCGGCTCCGGAGCCGTCAGACCGCGCCTATTACCTGCTCGGGAATGCCCACAGGAAGAGAGGCGACTGGCAACTGGCGATAAACAATTATCTGGAAGCCATGGCGATAAATCCGGAAAGCCCTGCGGCCAATGCATACGCGATAGCCAATGAGATTCTGGACTTCTACAATAAGGATATGTACAATCAATAAACACAAGGTATTATGGCTAAAATGAAAGGAGCGACCATAGTCGATACCGAGAGATGCAAAGGTTGTAATCTCTGCGTCGTCGCATGCCCGCTCAATGTCCTTGCTCTAACGACCAAGGAAGTGAACCGTAAGGGCTACAATTACGCCCATGAGGTTCTTGCTGACACCTGTACCGGCTGCGCTTCATGCGCTACAATATGCCCGGACGGGTGCATAACCGTTTACCGTCTTAAAACAGTCTAAGCTATGGCAGATCAGGAAATCACATTGATGAAAGGCAATGAAGCCATTGCCCACGCAGCAATCCGCTGTGGTTGTGACGGTTACTTCGGTTACCCTATCACCCCTCAGTCTGAGGTTCTAGAAACTTTGGCCGTAGAAAAGCCTTGGGAGACTACCGGAATGGTAGTTTTGCAGGCTGAGAGCGAAGTTTCATCGATTAACATGGTCTATGGCGGCGCATGTACAGGAAAGAGAGTCATGACATCTTCTTCCAGCCCTGGCATCAGCTTGATGCAGGAAGGATTGTCCTACATGGCCGGTGCAGAACTTCCTGCCCTCATCGTGGACGTCATGCGCGGTGGTCCGGGACTCGGAACCATCCAGCCTAGCCAGGCAGACTATTTCCAGGCCTGCAAGGGCGGCGGACACGGCGACTATCATCTCATCGTGCTCGCTCCTGCTTCAGTTCAGGAAATGGCTGATTTCGTGGACCTTTCATTTGAATTGGCATTCCGCTACAGAAACCCTGCAATGATTCTTGCTGACGGTGCCATCGGACAGATGATGGAGAAAGTCGTCCTTCCTCCGTTCAAGCCTCGCCGCACCGAAGAAGAAATCATTAAAGAATGTCCATGGGCTACCACGGGACGTATGGGCAGAAAGCATCCGAACATCATAACTTCGCTTGAGCTCCGCTCCGAGGAAATGGAGGTCATCAATCTCCGCATCCAGAAGAAATACAAGGAGATAGAAGAAAAAGAGGTACGTTTCGAGGAATATCTTCTCGATGATGCGGAATACGCAATCGTCGCCTTCGGTTCTGCTGCCAGAATCGCGAAGAAGAGTATCGAGATCGCCCGTTCACAGGGCATCAAGGTCGGACTCCTTCGTCCAATCACTCTCTGGCCGTTCCCTACGAAAGAAGTCCAGAAACTCGCCGGAAAGGTAAAAGGCATCCTTTCACTTGAAATCAATGCAGGACAGATGGTGGAGGATATCCGCCTCGCCGTAGAAGGCAAAGTTCCGGTTCAGCATTTCGGACGCCTCGGAGGTATCATTCCTGACCCTGACGAAGTCGTGGATGCGATCAAACGTCTTTTCTAATTCTGAAGACCATGACAAGAGAAGAAATAATCGAGCAAGGACAGGTTGTCTATAAGAAACCTACCTTATTGAATGACACTCCGATGCATTACTGCCCGGGCTGCAGCCACGGAGTTGTCCACAAGATAGTCGCAGAGGTAATCGAGGAGATGGGAATGACCGACAAGACGATCGCCATCTCACCGGTAGGCTGCGCAGTATTCGCCTACAAATACATTGATGTAGACTGGGAAGAGGCTGCCCACGGAAGAGCTCCTGCATTGGCCAGCGCCACGAAGAGACTTTGGCCGGACAGACTCGTGTTCACATACCAGGGTGACGGCGACCTCGCCTGCATCGGAACAGCTGAAACAATCCACGCGTTGAACAGAGGTGAAAACATCACTATCATTTTCATCAACAACGCTATCTACGGTATGACAGGCGGCCAGATGGCTCCGACTACCCTGCTCGGCATGAAGACAGCTACATGTCCTTATGGCCGCGAAGTGTCGCTTCATGGCTATCCGCTGAAAATCACCGAATTGGCAGCGAAACTGGAGGGAACATGCTACGTTACGCGTCAGGCAGTCCATACAGTTGCCGCCATCAACCGCACCAAGAAAGCTATCAGAAAGGCATTCGAATATTCCATGCAAGGCAAGGGTTCGAACCTCGTAGAGGTCGTATCTACATGTAATTCAGGATGGAAGATGAGCCCGGAGAAAGCCAACAAGTGGATGGAAGAGAACATGTTCAAATTCTACGAACTGGGCGACCTCAAGGATAATGGTACAATTTAAATCGACAAGGCTATGACAGATGAGATAATAATCGCAGGATTCGGAGGACAAGGTGTTCTCTCGATGGGTAAGATTCTGGCTTATGCCGGTCTGATGGAAGGAAAAGAGGTAACATGGATGCCGGCTTACGGCCCTGAGCAGCGCGGCGGTACCGCCAATGTCACGGTAATCGTGAGCGACGCCCCTGTTTCCTCCCCTATTCTTTCTAGTTTCGATATCGCTATCGTGCTGAACCAGCCTTCTCTCGAAAAATTCGAACCGAAGGTAAAGCCGGGTGGAATCATCATCTACGACGGCTATGGCATTTCAGAACCACCTACAAGAAAGGATATCAAAGTCTACAGGATTGACGCCATGGATGCAGCGGCAGAAATGAACCTCATAAAGACATTCAACATGATTGTCCTCGGAGGTCTGCTTGCAATCCGTCCGGTAGTCAAGATCGACAGCGTCATCGCTGCTCTCCGCAAGACTCTTCCTGAAAGACACCACAACCTCATTCCTAAGAACGAGGAGTCCATCCGAAAAGGAATGGAGCTGATCAAAGAAGTAAAATAATTTTACATTCATATGTTTACGGAGCCCGTCTCTTTCCTGGACATTGTCCTTGAAGAGACGGGCTCCTTTCGCTCGTAAAGCCGAGGACGGCTACACCGTTCTGCCGGACGCGAATTCCAGCATTCAGACGATTTGGTTCCAAGAAAACGTTTTAGGTTGCACCAAATAAGTTATCGGATGTGTTTTGTACCGCAGAAACGTTTTAGATAGAACAAAATAGCAAAACTGATGTGAGTTCGGATAGGAACAGGCCCGACCGGAGCCAGTTTGCATTCTGAAATCAAGATACGCCCGTAAAAACAGGACTTTTCCATGAAGAAATGCAATTGCGGAGACGACTCGAGCATTTTTCGCTTCTCTCGGCAGCGGCGCTTCCTCGTTATTATCTAAGTTTCAACAACTTAAATATCCGAGAAATGTCAAGAGGTGGCTTCGAAAGAGGGTCGAAATACGGACAAGATATGCAACACACGGACAATGGTATTGAACTGCCTGACAAAAGATGGGTAGAAGCTCTGATAAATGATAATTTACGTGCAAGCCGAGCGTAGAGCCAAACGCAGTTTGAGCTATGCCGAGGCGCAGCCATAAATGCGGACGTTAGTCCGAATTTACTGTGGCTTGACCGTTCATTAAGAGGGGGAGGAGTTCGTCTCGTTGTTTAGTTAGAGCCATAATCTCTTGGCTGTTTTTGACTATTGCATCAAAGATTGGGCAGAGTTTTTTTTCTAACTTGTTGGCAATATCTACATTTGGTGGCAGTGCGATAGTACTTTGCCTTAAATGGTCTTGCGTTATATGTCCCATCGTTGTTTTTCTTGCTTCTGCCATTTGCTTGAACACACCAACATAATGTATTAGTTGGTAGAAATAGAATGAACGTGGATAGCCATCCTTTGATGTAACCTTGAATATATGCTGGTTCAACCCACCATTCCCATAAGCCCACAACATTACTTCCAAAGAAGCAGACCATGAGAACAATACATCACCATCAAACACTTTTACTTTATCGGGAATATCGACCTTTACCCATTCTGTATCAGCAGATAAGCCGTCATGCATTTCTTTAATCTTGATGACAGGCAATTTTTTGTTATCTATTGGGCGGTATTTCTGACATGCTAAGCCATTTGTATATTCTGCAATATCCAACAACGTGCCACAATGCCATCCTTGCGGTATCATCCGTTTTAACTTCTCATTCCACACCATAGCTCCACCACTTGATTTATACGGCTTGCCCTCCTCGTCCGGGAAGTCAAACTGCACAAACCAATAGTCGTAGAGTTGCTTCGCCATCGCCTCTAAATTATCATTTATCTGACGATTGATGTTTATCTTAGTGCAAAATGATAGTATAATATTGCCGATACACGCCTCCTCTGCTAAAGAAAGTTTCGGAATGGAATATCGCATTATCTGCGCCTTATCTCCACGAGGCATCTTGCTTCCCTTTTTCCCTTTCATAACATAGTCGTAGAAAGAGTCTTGAAGTAACGATGCATATAGATATTCTTGAGAATGACCAGATTTCGCCCGAAAGACAAGGACATCAGCAGAAGCCCCACCTTCCCTATCGGCGAACCAAATTTTCTTAAGATATGGACGAATATTAGAGACTAAAACATCGCCACACTTATAGTGAGTAAGAGCACACTTCTGCGGAGGAAGATTTTGCGCGACACATCGTCCTTCTTTATTCGGAAGTAAAGAGTCTGTTGTAACATAATCAGTGAGCAGTACATTCTCCAGTGGAATTTTATCTGTCACAAAATATGCAATTTCGCACAATTGACACAACTGTAATCCCATTTCTTAATATTTTGCAAATCAAATAATTCTTTTTACCTTTGTCATTGGATTTTCAAAGCAAGGAGAGGCAAGCTCCAAGCTGATAGAATAACAGGGTTTGAATTTAACATTCTGCCCTGTTTTTTAGTATAACGGGCGAAGTAATCTTTCACTAAGCCGCTTTCAGCTTCCAATCTTGCTATCAAACATTTTGTTAAATGAAAATCCAAATTACTATCAGCTTGGAAAAGCGCCTTGATGATGATCACAAGGAAGCTTTTCATAAACAAGTACTTGTCCGCGGCCACTTTAGGGTGATCAGAGGCAAGAAAGTTTATGTAATGGCCCACTACCGCAAAAAGTAGGTGAGTATTAGCTTCATCTCGTCCGTTAGAGAGTCGCCACTCGTAAGATTGGCGACTCTCTTTGTTCTCATTCATTAAATTTAAGACTATCCAGCTGCTTCATTATCTCCGCTTCCAACCGGTGACTTTCTTCAAACTGCGCCGTTAGTTCATCCTTGTAACCGGCCATCCTCTTGTAGAATTCCTCTGCGGTAATATCCACATAGTTAATTTTGATATCGAAGTACTGCCCAGCGGAAAGGGAATAACCTTTCTCCTTAATCTCGTCATAGGTCACAGCAACAGAGAAATCATCAACGCTCTCCTTGTTCTGAAACACCTTCACAATCTTATCCACCTCGAAATCCCTCAAGCGTCGTTTCTGATTACTGCCTTCCTTGTACTCTTCTCCAAGCTTGCTTGCATCGATTAGGATGACCTTGTCAGAACTTGCACTTTTATCGAAAAAGAGTACCGAAACATTAGTTCCCGTGGTAGCGAAGACATTAGACGGCATTGACACGCAGCCATAGACAATCCTTTCGTTCACAATCTTCTCCAGAATCCTTTTCTCCACCCCGCTCTTGGAAGTAATAAATCCAGTAGGAATGACAATCGCGCCTTTACCCGTAGATTTCAGAGAATTGATGACATGCTGGATGAAACAGGTATAGATGGCCATCTTCGGCTTTGCCGGATCTATCTTGGATACTGCATTAGGAACTCCGGCCCAGAACCTGACTCCGTCAGATGCCAAGGTATCCCTATATTCAGGAAAATCAAGTTTGAACGGAGGATTAGACACGATGAAATCAAACTTCTTCAACGTACCGTCAGGATTTCTGTGCGATGGTTCAAGGAGGGTGTTTCCCTGCACAACATTGGGGAGCGAAGCCGCGAAGTTGTTAAGAATCAAATTGAGTCGTAGCATCTCACTGGATTTTTCGGAAATGTCCTGGCTATAGATTGTACAACGGTCTTCCCCAATCTGGTGTGCAAGAGCCATAAGCAATGTTCCCGTTCCAGCTGACGGATCGTAGCAGGTCACACCTCGCAGTTCAGTATTGTCCCCTACAAGAAGCCTTGCCATTACTTGAGCGATAGCTCTCGGAGTATAATACTCAGCGTATTTTCCTCCTCCCGCATTGTTGAAGCCCTTGAGAAGATGCTCGAACACTCTTGAGAAGAAATCATATTTTTCGGTAAAGACATCTTCAAAATTGAACGAAGCCACTTTGCGCATCAGCGACTTTGCAAACTCGTCTCGTTTCTGAGTGTCAGTCACATAGGATGTAACCGCCGAAAAAATGTTCACACGGCTCTTTCCAGACGTGGAAACCGAGAACGTGTCAGAATTAATCTTTGCGATATCGATAAGCGTCGCATCTAAAAGGGTAGAAAAATCGCCCTTACCTGTGGCGTTGTAGAGATGGGCAAGAGTGTGCTCAGGCTTCAGTCTCGGCACCGAAGATGGAAGATAGCTGAACAGGTCTTCCACCTCCTCGTCTGTAAATGTGTCATATTCGGCATCCCATTTTTCCGCTCTCCTCAACCTCTCTCCATAGACCTTGTCCTTCTTGGCTTCATAACCGAACTTGTCATTGAAAAATTTATAAAGGAAGATTTCTATGACAATTTTATATTCACTTCCTGTTCCCGCAAGACCGAACTCTGCCGTTGTACTCTTGAGTGAATCAATCAGGGCTACCGTTGACTCTGTAATGTTTATATCGCTCATTTATAGATAGTTTCTCTGTTGAAAATATTCTGCTGTAATAAGATTGTTGATGAATTTGCGGTCAGAAAGTGTGGCCGGTATGCCCATATCAACCAGCTTGGAGCCTATAATAGCAAGCACATCCCTTTTGAAGGCATCCTCATTGTCGACAATATGGGAATTAAGGTATATCATATTGTCTATCTGCGACTTCATTTGTGACAAATTTTCTGCGATTTCGTATTCTCCGGAAGAGATTATAGGCTTCTCCCTCTTCGCATTCTCTTCTTCGATTCTCTTGTGGATGCGCACAAAACGCTCGTCACCCCTATACTTCTTCTTCAGCAGGTTGTTGCGCCTGTTGATTTCTCGGATTTTTGCCATTACGGTATCCATATAATCGATGCTTTCTTTCGCCTCCGCCGTGTTTTGTGGCACGAAGCCCTTCTTGCGGAAGTATTCGCGAAACTGGTCGGCAAGAATCACATACTTATCCTCTCCCTTGTCAAAATTAGCCTCAAATTCAGCCTGTACCTTGTCGCAACGCTCACGGATGTCATTCACGACTATTCTCATTTCCTCCGGGACACCTTTCTTGAACTCAAAATCAAGTTCAGAGAGAGCTATGTTTATGATGCCCGAAACATCAGCCATATGCTCGGTGTTTTCCATCAAATTGATGCGTTCGATACGGTGACTTACCTCCGAAATCAGAGTTGGAATGCCGACCACCGCCAGTTTTTCAACCTTCAGCTTAAGATCCTCGTCTCCGAATGCCCTGACCTGATTGATAATAGCCTTCGCTTCATTAAGAGTGGAACGCAGTGCATAGAGAGCGTCCTTGCTGCTGATTTCGTCAAGCTCCTTGCGAAAATCCTCCGGGTTCTCACATGTGAAGTTGAAAAGGACATTCTTTATCTCCTTCATCTTGGAGATAACAGCCTCTTTGTCCTCGATAATCACATTACCTACTGGTGCATCGACTGGGACATCCGCCGTATCCACAGTGCGGTTCAACTCCCTTAGATAACGGTCGTTGGTCGTCTCAAAGTTTTCCTTTATATCGACAAAATCAACCACGTAGCCATATTTGAAGTCCTTGTATGGACGATTGACCCTTGTAAGCGCCTGCAACAAGTCGTGTCCGTCAAGGCTCCTGCCTAGATAGAGCTTTTTGAGCCTCGGCGCATCGAAACCTGTAAGAAGCATCTGGTTGACAATCAGCACATCTACTGACATCTGCTTCTTAAACCCTTCGATATAGGCCTTTCTCTCAAGTTTGTCGCCTTCATCATGCAATATAAGAGAAGCCTTGAGAGGCTTCTTGGGAGAACCATATGAAATCATCGGGTCTTCGAGCATCATCAGTTTTTCTTCCTGCTTCTTCTCGACATACAGAGACCATGAGAATCTCTCCTGCCACAGACGATACATTTCTCTTGCCTGTGGATTTGTCCTGCAAACTATCATCGCACCGATACTTTCATCATCCTGTTCCTTGCGGAAACGGCGGAAGTCGGTGATTATGTAGTCAAGAAGAGCATTAAGATAACTATCGTGCTCAAGGATTTTGTTCTTGTCAATGTCGCTCTTCTTGATTTCCACACCTCCGGCCAACTTGTCCAATATGCTTTTTATCTTTTCCTTATAGACCGTTTCTATAGGCTCGCGCATCAACTTCAGGGTATATCCGTCAGAGATTGATTTGTCGTAGTAATATGTGTCAATGTAATTACCGAAAACGCGCCAAGACTCCCTTTCTTCCTTAAGAAGAGGCGTTCCTGTTAGAGCTATCTTTACGGCATCCTTATCAGCTTCAAGCAGGTTTGCAAGGAAACTCCCCTCAGGATTGTAGCCCCTATGCGCTTCGTCTATAAAGAACACCCTTTGAAGAGATGTGCTGTAACTGTTGTCCAACTGGATCTTCTCAGAGTCTTCCTTGAATTTCTGTATATTGACGACCATTATCTCAGGCTTGCCCACGCTATTCTCCACAGGGTCGATGCTTCTGAAATCTTTCATCAGTTCATTCCTGCTGTTCGCAGTTCTTACAATCAGTCCTCTAGCTGCAAACTCATCGCTTGCCTGTTCCATAAGAGCGATGCGATCAACGATGAAATAGAATTTCACGGCAGTCTGCCTCTGAGCATAAAAATCCGTAAGGCTTCGCACGGAATAGTATGCGAGTGCGGTCTTACCACTCCCTTGAGTATGCCAGATGATACCGCTTTTGACTCCAGCGGCTAATTTTCTCCTGATGGCCAAAGATGCGAACAGTTGCTGATAACGCATCACGTGCTTTTCCAAAGAAACCTTCTTGCTTCCGTCGTCTTCTTCCGTCGTCTTGTTCACGTAGGCAAAACCATATCGGAGGAGAAACAGGAAACGCTCCTTGCTCAACATCGATGTCATAATTCTGTTGGTAGGAGTAGACGGCTCTTTATTAGTCTGATAGTCAGGAAGATTCTTAATAACGACACAGTTGCGATGTTTGAGGACCCTTTTCTCAAGTTCTTCTGAAACCTCTTCATAAGGATAAGAAGAGACAAAGCATTTGTCTGCCTCGCGAAAGACATTGAAAAAAGCCTTATTCTCTGAGCTGCAGCAATAGAAAGCCCCTTGAATCGGAACACGGTTGTCGTTATCATATTCTTGATTATTGGAGAAAATCATCAACTGCGTGATGTTGATAAAGCGTCTGAATGCCCTGTTGGACATTCTCCTGTTGATTCTGTCTCTTTCAGCAAGAATCCCGTCGTGATTATTAGGTTTCTTGACTTCAATGAAGGCAAGCGGAAGCCCATTTACAAAACAAGTTATGTCTGGACGGAAACTGTCACCAGTGTCAGGATTCTCACAGGTAAATTCCGTGGTAACGTGCCACTCGTTATTGTCAGCATTCTCGAAATCGACAAGCTTAAGACCACTGTTGGCAGAGAGTAAGGTATAAAACTCTCTGCCCAGATCATCATTCCGAAGCATTCCGACTATCTTGTCCAACATCTGATGGCTTCCAGTCTCATCCAATTCGGGATTCAATCTCCTGAGTGAGCGTAGAAATATGTCGGTCAGAATGTTTGTGTCAGGATTATAATCTGCGATGTCATCGAGATAGGTATACCCCAGACGACATAAGTGCAATGCCGCCGGCACTTGCACGCGAGTGTTTTCCGTAAAGCTATTCATTTCCTATCATCCATCTTGCCAATTTACAAATTTAGCAAATTTTACCAACATAGAAGGCAAGTTCAGAAACACTTGGGGAGGCTACACCGTTCTGCCGGACGCGAATTCGACTGGATATTCCAAAAGAAGATTCACGGATATAAATTGTTCTGAACTTTTGTTACAGGCTGTTTGCTTTACGATACTCCTTAGGAGACGAACCGAATCTTGCTGCAAACTCCTTATAAAAGTATGATTTACTGCTGAAACCGGATTTATACATAACTTCCTGCACTGTAAGTTGGGTGGTCTTGAGAAGTTTGGACGCGTGATCCAAACGTACCATACGAATATACTCTCCAGGCGTTTTCCCCGTAAGTTCCTTCAACTTCTCGTAAAGCGAAGTTTTACCCATGCCTATAAAATCAGAGATTGAAGTCGGATTGAGAGCCTCATCATCAATGTTTTTCTCTATGAAGCCTACGATATCATTCAACAGGCGCTCATCTTCATGGTGAAGAGTCACACCTTCCCTGACAGTGACATCAGAACGCACCGAATTGAAATACTCCTTCATTATCGTACGTTTATTCAGAAGTTGTTCAATCGTTGCCAAAACATGCCTGGGATTAAACGGCTTGGTTATATAAGCGTCTGCGCCATGCTCTACCGCTTCTATACGGTCTTCTATTGACAGTTTTGCAGAAACACTCACAATTGGAAGATGCGCGGTACGCTCATCTGAACGGATCTTGTCTATCAATCCCAATCCATCAAGTTCAGGCATAACGATGTCACATAGAACCAAATCAGGCAAATTCTGCTGGAGGATCCTGATAGCCTCAAGTCCATCATTTGCTGTCAGCACAGTATATTTTGAAGACAAAATATCCAGCAAGAGGTCTCGTATGTTATAATCATCCTCAACAACCAACACTGTAAACTTCTGATGCATGTACAGTGAAACCGGCAGACTGCAAGTCACGTCTTTAATTGAATCTTCCTCTGATTGCTTTTCAGGCATAGGGAGTTGCGGTAATACAACCTTAAACTCAACATACTCATTCAATTGGCTTCCAACTGAAATCTTTCCGCCCAGCAGATCTGAAAGTTCCTTTGTAAGATTCAGTCCGATTCCGGTGCTTATGGCATGTTTCTGATTCGTATGTTCAAAAATTTGGAATCGGTTAAAAGCCTCGGCACACTGCTCTTCAGTAAGTCCTTTTCCAGAGTTGCGGACTCGAAATTGAACAGTGCCGTCAGCCTGACGTTCCAGATAAATTTGGATATATCCATTGGCCGGCGTGTATTTGAACGCATTCGATATGAGATTGAAAAAGATTTTTTCCAGCACGTTCCTATCTGTATTGAAAGAATCAATTGCCTCGATCCGTACAGACAATTGAATGTGGTTTTCTCCCGCCAGCAACATGAAATTGTCTATGATTGAGTTGAGCATAGAATTCAAATTGACAGTTTCCGCATGCAAAATTGTATAACCCTTGTCCGCTTTTCGGAACTCCATCAGTTCATTGAGCAATTGCTGCATCCTCTCCGCATTATTCTTTATAAGGAGGACATACTTCTTTACATAATTATCCAATTCTCCACGTTCAAGCAGTTGCTGAGCCGGTCCATAAATCAGTGTCAAAGGAGTAAAGAATTCATGGGCAATATTTTCGAAGAAGTTAAGCTGTGATTCATGCATTTTCTTCTGTTGTGCCTTTTCAACATGCTCCAGTAAAAGCTGGCGGTTCATCCGGATTCGATTGCGAATTATGGAATACACGACATACGCAACGAACATCGCCAACAAGAAATACGTAAAAACAGCCCAGCCGCTGAACCACCATGGATGCCTCATGCGAATATTCAGACTGAACATTGATTTACACCATACACGGTCTCCATTCGTATATCTGACATCAAGCCTATATCGACCAGGAGGAAGTCTTGTCAATGATATTGAGGAATTACTCCCATTACTGATCCAATCATCGGAAATGGAGGAAATGCGATACTCAAATATACAGTTTTCATTGTTGATAAAATCACCCACACAAAAAGAAAGCGAAACATGAGCCTCATCATAATCCAAGCAAAGTACGTTCTGTTTAATGCGGTCATAAACATTCAGCTCTGCATTATTTACACGCAAGCCGGAAAGCCTGATTTGCGGACTATAATCACGAAGTGACATTTCTTCAGGATTGAAATAACTGAAGCCGGCCACTCCACCGAAGAAGATATCTTTATCGTTATCCCTGAAATATGCGCCATCAGCAAATTCATTGTTTTGCAACCCGTTGAATGATGTGTACTGAACAGAACTCCCGGAAAGTCTGTCAATGCAAATTATGCCGTCGCCTGTACTAATCCACAGATTACCGGCCATATCCTCCACTATGCCATGCACAGCGGAATCCTCCAGATCAGCCTCGCCAGGGAAACTGGAGTATCGTAGTTGTCCTTCCTCAGTCATCAGTCTGTTCAAGCCATAACTGGTACCAACCCAAAGACTGCCGTCTGTACTACGAACCATGGAAAGGACATCCATATTGATTTCTTTTGACAGGTCGGAATAATCAGAAATGCTTTCAAATTGCTCTTTTCCCGAATCAAACTTAACTACGCCTCCTCCTCGGGTTCCCAGCCAAAGCAAATCTTGGTCATCACTGCGTACAATCGAATAAATGACATTGCTCCCCAATGCGGAGTATACTCCAGACGCTTTATACTGTCTGACATCATGAACAACATATCCGTTTCCTTGCAAATATTGCAAATTCATGCGTATCAAGCCTCCTCCTGAAGTCCCAGCCCACAAAACAGAATCACCATGGCTGAAATTCAGGCTATAGACAGATTTTACTGTAATACTGTCTGTCGGGAAATGCAGTTTTCTCAAGAACTTTTCGCCTCTCAACAAATAGTTGATACCTTTTCCCTCAGTTCCGATAAAGACATCCCCCCGGCTGTTCTTGCGCATACTGTAAACGGAGTTGGAAATCAATCCTTGAGTTGTTGTAATCTCCCCCATCACCTTACACTCCCGCTTATCAAACAGTTTTATGCCTTCGCCCTTTGTTCCGACCAATATGGTTCCATCCTCACTTTTAGAGAAGCATCGGACAGGATAGGCAGTATGAATTGTCCTGAAAGGTGATGCGTATTTGAACAACTTCAGAATACCCCTTCCATCCGTCCCTATCCATAGAATATCTTGAGAGCCGGCATAAAGCGAAAACACCGCAGTCTTAGCGGGGAACGAGTCGATGACATCACTATGCCTTGCTCTCAAATCGTAACGTACAAGCTTGGAATAATTCCTGTCCGTCAAATAAAGAAAACCTCCCCGGGAAGCAATTCTACCGACATTCGGCAATCCCGTTTCGATTCCATAGCGTTCTCCGGTACGCAAGTCCAGCGCTTCGACAGAACTGCCGCAATTGATTACCAGCATATTATCAGTCAATGATATATCTGATACCTTACGCTGCGTTTTCACTGGAGACTCTTCCACTAGCATTGGAAGTCCGCGACCTTCAAGATATACGAAACGATAACACCGGATTTCTCTGGATTCTGTCAGCATATAAATTCGGTCTGTATCATCAATCAGCATTGACAATACCCTTGGTTCACCTCCGACGACAGGAATAAACCCTGATTCCCTTACACCATGCCGATACAAAAAGAAACCGTGCTGCTTGGCACAGACGAGGACATCGTTTCCGGAGGTCTTTCCCAAAATGTATGATACAGGACCAGACATGGCGTTAATATCCCGACCAGGATAAAAGTTCGAGAATTGCCCAGTCCTTTCGTCCCGGCGACTGACACAATCATTAGTCACTATCCACATTGTGAGAGAGTCCTGCTCAATGATTTGTCGGATAATATTGTTACCGATACTCCCGGAAAAATTTCGTTTGTGGCGATATATTTGAAATTTCCTGCCATCATACACATTCAGCCCGTCCCAAGTTCCTATCCAAAGCCGGTGACGGGAATCCTCACAGAAACAATTGACCGAGCTGTTTGACAGACCGTTTTCATTGGACAATCTCTCAATACTATATTGTTCCCCCGCAAGAGAGGCAAAGCCTGTCAAACAGAGCAGAAAAACAATCAATGAATACTTTAGTGGTTTCATATGGTAAAGTTATAGAGAAGGGCCATGAATTCAAAATTTTGGATAATTCGACGACATAAAGTGAACCAATTTCGGAATAGAGTGAACTTTTTAGAGTGCCCGAAGAACCTTTTTCGATGGCTTAAGTACCTCGATGTATTTGATGATTTTTACTTTTGCGGAACTAATAACAACAGTTATCATGAAATCATTCAATCTCATTTTTCTTTTGATTGCCGCAATCACAATTTCAGATTGCGGATTCGCGGGCAATTCTCGAGCGGACAGTACCGCGAGTGAAAACAAATTGCCCGAATGGACATTGGGAGGATTCATGCGTCCCGAAGGAGTGAATCCCATCATCAAGCCAGACACACGAACCAAGTTTCTTTGTCCGATGCATAAAGATTCTGTCGGATGGATGGAAAGCGACACCTTTAACCCTGCCGCAACGGTAAAAGACGGAAAAATATGTGTCCTTTTCAGAGCAGAGGACAACTCCGCCACCGGCATCGGCAAAAGGACTTCCAGAATAGGTCTCGCCGAGAGCACAGATGGAATAAAGATGGAAATACGGAACGAACCTGTTCTTTTTCCGAAAGAGGATTCTTTGAAAGATTACGATTGGCCCGGGGGATGCGAAGATCCTCGTATTGCGGTAACTGAAGACGGCACTTATGTTATGCTCTACACGTCATGGAACCGCAAGATCCCGCGTCTTTGCGTGGCAACATCACAGGATCTCGTGAATTGGACCAAACATGGCTTCGCTTTCGAAAAGGCCTATGAAGGAAGATTCCACAACTTGAAGAGCAAATCAGGCTCAATTGTAACGAAACTCGATAACGGCAGACAGGTCATAACCAAAGTAAACGGCAAGTACCTTATGTATTGGGGCGAAAAGATGATTAATATCGCCACTTCGGATGACCTTGTCAACTGGACACCTGAATTGGATGAAAATGGTGAACTGAAAGGGGTAGTATTTCCTAGAAACGGATACTTCGACAGTGCTCTGACGGAATGTGGACCTCCAGCCCTTCTCACAGATAAAGGCATTTTGCTCCTTTATAATGGTAAAAACAGGGTTGACGACAAACGTGACACTCGTTTCCCCGCCGGCACCTACTCGGCAGGACAACTTCTTTTTGATGCCCATAATCCCGGAAAGGTCATCGGTCGTCTGGACGTACCTTTCTTCCGTCCTATGGATAATTTCGAGAAAAGCGGACAGTACAAAGACGGAACCGTATTCATAGAAGGTCTGGTGTTTTTTAAAGGCAAATGGTTCCTTTACTACGGATGCGCAGATTCTCTTGTAGGTGTCGCAATCTTTGATCCGTCCAAGAAAACTTCAGGAGATTCTCTACCTAAAAACACTGAAGCATGAAACTAAAGATTGGATTGCTTCTGCTGTTCTTGTCATTCATGACATGCGGAGCGCAAACGCTTACTGTCGCCAGTTATAATCTGAGGAACGCAAATCCTAAGGATGAAGCCCAAGGAGACGGATGGAAGCAAAGATACCCGGTTATTGCAGATCTCATTCATTTTCATGATTTCGACATCTTCGGAGCTCAGGAAGTACTTCACGACCAGTTGACAGACATGCTGGCTGCTCTTCCCGATTATGATTACATTGGTGTCGGACGTAATGACGGAAAGGAGAAAGGTGAGTATTCTCCCATATTCTATAAGAGAGAACGATTCAAATTGCTCGATTCAGGACACTTTTGGCTGGCTGAAGATTCCACAAAGCCGGTGAAAGGTTGGGACGCAGCATACGTCCGCATCTGCACATGGGGCAGATTTATGGATAAAGAAAGCCATAAACGCTTTTGGTTTTTCACTCTTCATACGGATCACAAAGGGGAACAGTCTCAGATAGAAAGTTGCCGTTTGGTGTTGGACAGGATAAAAAAAATGTGTCATGGTGAAAGGGCTGTTCTTACAGGGGATTTCAATGTGGGAGAGACAAGCACCTGCCATTCCATAATATGCGAATCAGGAATCCTAAGTGACGCTTACGACAGTTCACCCATCAGATTGACAACCACCGGTACTGAAAATTGGTTCGACCCTGACATAAAAACTTTCAGACGGATAGACCATATTTTCATAACACCGGGATTTACACCTCTCCGTTATGGTATTTTGACAGATACCTATCGTGTACCAACCGATGTTCCAGGAAAGTATCGCGCGCATACACCCTCGGATCATTTTCCAGTCGTCGTTGAGTTGGCTTACTAAATAAAAACAACAAATTCAATTGTCATAAGAACTAATAACATTTTCATAATGAATCACTTGAATAATCATAGGCTATTCAGGCCATTTGTTCTGGCGATACTAGTCCTGGTATCGTTCGCAATGGCAAGAACAGCTTCAGCACAGGACACGAAGTCCGTGCGCTCAATTTCCGGACGGGTAGCAGATGCTTCCGGACAAGGCATACCAGGTGTCGGCATAATTGTGAAAGGCACAACCATGGGCGTCATAACAACAGATGACGGTTCGTTTGAATTGCAGAATGTATCTGACGGCTCCACAATCGTCGTCTCATGTATGGGCTATGTGGAGCAGGAATTCAAAATCATTTCCACAAAGAGCGTTTACAATGTAGTGCTTTCTGAAGACGAGATGCTACTTGACGACGTTGTCGTTGTCGGCTACGGCACCCAGAAAAAAGAGCATCTGACCGGAGCAGTAGCGCAAGTCACTGCCAAAGAACTGGAAAATCGTCCCGTAGCAAACCTTGGACAAGCCCTGCAAGGCATGGTGCCTAACTTGAAGGTTACCGTTTCCAGCGGAAAACCGGGTGCTGGCGCAAGTTTTCAAATACGAGGCACAGGCTCACCAAACGGAGGAAGTCCGCTAATTCTTGTTGATGGAGTGGAAAGCTACCCTGACCGTATCAATACCAACGATATCGAATCCATTTCCGTCCTGAAAGATGCTGCGTCTTCAGCCATATATGGAGCAAAAGCCGCATTCGGAGTCATTCTTATTACCACAAAAAATGGCCGTAAGAACCAGAAAGCCACAATCTCGTATGATGGTTACTTCGCATTCTCCAGCTCTACGACATCTACGGATTATGAAACCAGAGGCTATTACTCTGCCGGAATTGCTGACTTTTTCATGGAATCCGGTCGTGGTGTGCGTTATACCAACTATACAGATGCCGACTATAAGGCATTATGGGAACGCCGTAACGACAAGACAGAAAATCCAGAACGTCCCTGGGTAACGATCGAAAACCGCTTCGGAAGACAAAGCTATGTCTATCTGGCAAATTTCGACTGGTTCAACTATCTCTACAATCTAAGCAGACCTACGACTGATCACAACGTCAGCATTTCGGGAGGAAGCGACAAGATTACCTACCTCATCAGCGGGAGATATTACTCACAAGAAGGAGTTCAGAAACTTGGTGATGACGGATACAAGTCCTTCAATATCCGCTCAAACATTTCCATTGACGTACGCCCTTGGCTTGAAGTCAAGAATACAACGCGCATGTTCAGCGGCCGTTATACCTTTTCAGGTGTGGAAGGCGAATCAACAAACTGGCGACGCCCGGGAATGCACTGTCTTGCCAGTTTCGTTCCGATGAACCCTGACGGGACGTCAGTGGCATATACTTCATTGACATATTCATCAACTCACTTTCCTGCTGACGGATGGGTTGCAATGATGCAGCAAGGAGGCACCGGAGGGCACAACCTCACTCAGGAAATGTCCACAAAATTCGACTTCATATTCAAGATCCATAAGAACCTGAAGGTTCAGGCAGATTTCGGTTACAAGAAAGGATATCTCCGTAACGACTATCGTGAAATGGATGTAAAATACTCCAAATACCCTGGAGAAGTGGATACTATGACAACAAACTACTCCGACTCATACAAGGAAGTCGTCTATGACCAGAATCTTTATACTGCAAACGCATTTGCAAACTACAAGAACGACTGGAACGGACATAATTTGGAGATTACGGCCGGATTCAACTATGAGACACGACGCCATAGGGACCTCAAGGCAAAGCGTGAAGATCTGCTTACAAAAGAATTGTCTGATTTCAATCTCGCAGTCGGTGAAGTGTCCGAACTCACTGGTGGTAGAGATGAGCGTGCGACTGCCGGAATCTTCTATAGAGCCGCTTACAACTACAAAGGACGCTATCTATTTGAGGTTGACGGCCGTTATGACGGTTCTTCCAAATTCCCTCGCGGTGACAGGTTCGGTTTCTTCCCATCTTTTTCACTTGGTTATAGAATCAGTGAAGAAAAATTCTTCGAACCTCTACGCAATGTTGTTGACAATCTTAAGTTGCGAGCTTCATATGGAACACTCGGAAATCAGGATGTAGGCTCCTATGATTATATCCAGAGCATCAACACACAAAAAGTAATGGGCAACTACACTTTCGACAAGGTGAGCGGTGCTGATTATGCTTATGCAGATAACCCTGTGTCAGGAGCCCTCACATGGGAGAAAGTGATTCACAAGAATGTCGGTCTCGACCTGAGCATGCTCAGTTCCAGATTGAATCTTTCATTTGACGCTTACATCCGCGACGTGAAGGGAATCCTGACCCAAGGCAAATCTTTACCTTCAATTTATGGAGCAGCAGAACCGATGGTCAATGCAAATGACATACGGACAAAAGGCTGGGAACTGACATTCGGATGGAGGGATTCATTCAAAATAGCAGGACGACCTTTCCATTATTCTTTGTCTGCCACCTTGGCCGACTATAAGGCGAAATATACAAAGGTTGACAATCCTTCAGGAATCCTCAGCGATCCATATGTCGGCAAAGAGGTCGGTGAAATTTGGGGTTACCGTGTAGCCGGTCTCTTCAAAACGACTGCCGAGGCACAAGAATATGCCTCAAAAATAAATCTGACAGAAGTTTGTTATGACTATTTCCGTTCTGATGCCGGTGTGTATGGTAGAGGAATTCAAGCCGGAGACATGAAGTTCCTCGACTTAAACGGGGACAACGTTGTCAATGGCGGGGCAGGCACGCTGGACAATCCTGGTGACAGAGTAAAAATCGGCAACAGCAACCCACGTTACACCTATGGTCTGAACTTGGCTTTTGAATGGTTGGGATTTGACGTTTCCGCATTTTTCCAAGGCGTAGGACATCAGGATTGGTATCCGGCAAATGACAATATCAAATTCTGGGGCCCTTATGTCCGCCCATTTGCATCTTTCATCCCGAGAAATTTCATGTCCGACGTTTGGAGCGAAAAGAATACCGATGCTTATTTCCCGCGCGCCAGAGCATACTCGGCCCGTGACTCCAAGCATTCTTTGCGCAACGTCAATGACAGATATATGCAGAACTTGGCATACTGCCGATTGAAGAACCTCACTCTCGGATATAGTCTTCCAGAGCAATGGATTTCAAAGGCGGGCCTTTCCAAGTGCCGCATTTATTTCAGTGGAGAGAATCTGTTCTACTGGACAAAATTGCATAATGACTTTATCGATCCGGAGCAGGCAACTACCAGCAAAGGAAATTCTGATGTCTATCCATGGTACAAAACATTTGCGTTCGGAATCAATTTGACATTCTAAAATTTGGATTATGAAACATACGATTATCAATGTTATATTGTTCCTCGCGGCAATTGCTTGCGTCTCATGCGAGGATATGCTCGATTTCCAGCCAAAAGACCGTCTCTCGCCAGACACCTATTTCAGGACAGAAACGGACTGTGAACTTTGGACGAACAACTACTATACGGTATTTCCTTCTGCCGAAGGTGTCTATAGTGAGCCCTTCGACGTGATTGTGCGTGATGTGTTGGCTGACGAGATTTCCGGAGTCAGGAAACCGATGCCTACTGACGGAAACTGGAAATGGACGAAACTGCGTGAGATGAATTTTTTCCTTTCCCGCTCATCACAAATAGAAGAGGAATCAGTCCGTCTCAGATATGAAGGTCTCACGCGCTTCTTCAGGGCATATTTCTACTTTGAGAAAGTCAAACGATATGGGGATGTGCCATGGGTTGACAAACCTCTAAGTTCGGATGACAAGGAACTTTACAAAGGACGCGATTCCAGAGAATTTGTCATGGAGAAAGTCATGGAGGACATAGATTTCGCCATCGCGAATCTGCCTGAGAAACAAGACGTTTATCGTGTGACCAGATGGACTGCCCGCGCATTAAAATCCAGAATCGCATTATTTGAAGGCACTTTCAGAAAATACCATGGAATTGACGGATATGAGAAATACCTCCAAGAATGCGTAACTGCATCTGAACCATTCCTTAACGGACCATATACCATATATACGACAGGAAGCACGCCATATCAGGATTTGTTCACTTCTCAGAATGCCATCGGGACAGAGATTATTCTGGCAAGAGCTTACACCTCCGCCATCAGCGGCATGACACACGATGTCAACGGGCATCTCACAGGAGCTACTATGGGCCGTCCTGGTATGACACGAAATGCCGTCAACATGTACCTGATGAGAGATGGATCGCGCTATACAGACCAGCCTGGTTATGCCACAAAAACTTTTGTAGATGAATGTAAGAACCGCGATTTGCGTATGGCCCAGACAATCCGCACTCCGAAATACAAGAGAATCGGCGGAAAGAAAGAACTGGCACCTGACCTGTCCCGTTCCACCACAGGATATCAGCTCATCAAATATCTCACAGAAGAAAAGTATGATGCCAATAAGGCATCTACCAACGATATGCCTCTTTTCCGACTAGCGGAAGTTTTGCTTAATTACGCTGAGGCAAAGGCAGAGTTGGGCACACTCAAACAGGATGATCTCAACAAAACGATCAAACCTTTGCGTTCAAGAGCGGGATTGCCGGAATTGGACATGGAAGAAGCAAATGAGAATCCTGATCCGTATCTTGCATCTCCGGAAACCGGATATGCAAACGTAACAGGTGCCAATAAGGGAGTCATATTGGAGATCAGACGTGAACGTACACTCGAAACACCGATGGAGGGACTCCGCTATTGGGACATCATGCGCTGGAAAGAGGGCAAACGGTTTGAAAAGCCTATTGAAGGTTTATACTTTGCCGGTACCGGAGAGTATGATCTTGATGGGAACGGAACAGTCGATGTATACATATACGATTCCGAAACTGCCCCTGGGAACAAGGCTGATGTACTCTACCTCAAATTAGGAACTGATATTGTCTTAAGCGGAAAGACAAGCGGCAACTTGTTGGCACATAGTTCAACTCATAGAGTATGGAACGAAGAACGTGATTATCTTTACCCGATTCCTACAGATGACAGAGTGCTTACACAGGGTGCGATTTCACAAAACCCGGGCTGGGATGACGGTCTCCCATTTTAGTAAGCATGAAAAATTAAAGTAATCAACAACTCTTGAAAAAATGAAAACATCAAAGATATTGAAAGCGATAGCCATGCTGTTCGGATTAGCAATCGGAGCATCTTCCTGTCATGATCTGAAGGGAGACAATTCGGATTTTGATTTTGGATATGCCGACACTGAAAGCAGCAACAATCCCTATATCGGAGGCTATTCCAGACTTGACAACTCTATACGTTTGGCGACATACAACACTCATCGTTGCGAAGGTCCAATCACCCAAAATCCATCTCACGATATGGCTCATTATGACATGACTGCCAAAGTCATCAGTCTTTTGTCACCAGACGCCATAGCCCTTCAGGAACTGGACGAAAAAACGACATGGCATCCGGTGTCACAGATTCAAGAACTGGCGAAACGTACAGGGATGCACGCGACCTTCGGCCGCGCCATTGACCAGCGGGGCGGACAGTATGGAAATGGCATCCTGTCCAAAGAAGAGCCTGTCTCGACAGATATCATATCTCTGCCAAATCCAGCTCAGACAGAAGCCCGTATAGCCTTAGTTGCTGAATTTGAACATTTTGTATTCATAGCCACACATTTTTGTCACAAATCTGAGATTAACAGGACAGCAGCTGCCGCCGAACTGAACTCATATGCCGAAGAACACTTCAAGTCATATGACAAACCTGTCTTTCTGGCCGGCGATTTGAATTTGAGCAGAACCGGTTCAGATGCTTTCCTTGAATTGCTCAAAAGCTGGAAAATCATCACATCCAATGACTACACCATGTCTACCGGAAACACCCGCATCGATTATGTGCTGATATATACCGGAAATCAGGTTTCCTATAATGTACTAGGAGCCGCTGTTCCGACTTTTTCAGAAATCGATGTATATACCGTTTCTGACCATTTGCCTGTCTTCGTAGATTTGGACAAGAAATAATATGTCAAACTAGAAATACAATCTATTATGAACAATATACTATCAATTGTCTGGCATATAATTGCGATTATCTCCATGTCATTTTTGACATCATGCGCAAGCAACAATGTTGAATTGCCAAAAGCATCCATAAGGGCAGACAAGACTCAGATTGTAGCACCGTCAATGTCATCTGACTTCACCGTTTCCCTCAAGGCCAATTGCAACTGGGGGAGAATCAAAAAAGACAACGATGCGGCAGACTGGTTAACCGTCACCCCGGAAACCGGCATGGGAAATGCGGACATCGTTCTGTCCCTGACCGCAAACAAATCTGGGGCCCGAGAGACCATCGTGACATTCAACTCGACTGACGATCCGTCTCAGACACTAAGCATACACGTAAAACAATCCGAATATGGTTCATCTTGGACCATATCAGATCTGAGAGCACTTTCTTCCAATCTGACAGTCGGGGCATCAGAATATACAATCACAGAAGACAAGACAATCAGCGGCATTGTCAATACTGCATCTCTGGGCGCAAACCTTCCTGGCGGGGTATTCGGAATACAAGATTCGAAAGAATCCGGCTCAGGTATAATGGTCCGTACAGAAGAACTGTCTTGGTATAACTTCGGAGAAGAAATCAAGATTCCCGTAAAGGGCAGCATACTGACTCGTGATGAAAACGGAATACTGGAATTACGTCCTGCAGGAGACGTTGACATCGTAAGAACAGAAACTTCAAAGGTTCAACTGAATCCGACGGTCATCTCCTATTCAGATTATATTTCCAAAAAGTATGAATCAATGTACGTTGCCATAGAGCCGGCGCAGGCAATAGCATCTGAATTGATGTCCTCAATGGAAGGAAGTGTGGAATTTCAAGATCCGGACAACGAAAGATATTCCGTTTACACCTGGTCTGGAGCGTCATTCGCAGGAAATTCCGTTCCAACTGGAAGTGGACGAATTTCCGGTATAGTATCTTTGGTAGACGGCGGGGTTGTACTCCTGCCAGTTTCAGCGGACGATTTCGCCCTTTCAGGCAATCGATTCGGAGCGGCCGCAGGAATCAGACTCCCGTATGTCTTCTCGTTCAAAGCGAAGGGCACATCGGATGCTGACGGCATGTGCTACAACATGATGAGAATGTCAGACGGCTCAAATTGGACCAATTTTCTTTCAGATCCGCCGGCAAAACAGATTGTGGAACCTACTGACGGTTCAGGTGTCACAATGACGTTCTTCAGAAGCAAGGCATCTACTAGAAATGGCAACAATGGAGTCCGGTTCAGGATAAATGCCGACAAACTGGACAATATCTTCTCCCTCCAGTTATGGGATTGCAACAATCCTTATCCATACGTTCTATTGACGTATCCTATCGCAGAAACGATATCAGGAACTTTGTGGTTTTCGTGCAGTGTCACAGGTTCCAACTATGCGCCACGAAATTATATCGTACAAAGTTCTACTGACAATGTGGAATGGACGACATGCGGAGAACTCCTGATCCCAGCTAAAAAGCGCAACGTTCCTCACTTTTTCTCCGTTCCGGTCACACTTCAGGACAAACTCAAGAAAGGAGCAACTCTCTATATGCGTATCATGCAAAAAGATGACATCCGTATAGGTGGAGATTCTAAAGCGACAGAAGGAGGAGAAGGACGCCTTCATGCGGCGATAGTACTGGATCAGGCTTCAGAAAGTATCACGGACTTCCCTTCAGGAGCGATTTTCAGTGATGGATTTGACAGAATCTATGGAGGCGTAGATTATTTGCTGGACAGTGACAAATTGACAAACATGACCGTATTCTCCGGAAAGGACATTTCTTCCTGGAATGAAGAAGAAAAGGGAGGATGGAGCGGAGAAAACGTGAGCGCACGTCCAGGATACGTACAAATCGGAAATGCTGCTTTCCAAGCGACTCTCCCTAATGCACTTTCCTGCAAGACCGGACAATTGACGACTCCATTCCTCAGTTCTTTGGCAGAAACAACAGACATCGAAGTAACCCTCAAAGCAATGGCATACAAGACAGGATCAATGATGTCAGATGCTGCTGACAAGAATGGTGATTCATGCAATTTCAAGGTAGAAGTAATCGGCGGAGGTACCATTGATGGAGAATCTTCAAAGGTCATTTCCGGAATGAACTACAAAAGTTTCTCAAATTTCCGGTTCATCGTAAAAGGAGCTACTTCCTCTACAAGATTAAGGTTTTCCGGAGAAGGTGAAAACGGCACATTTAACCGCTGGTTCCTTGATGACGTTTGCATCATAAAATTATAAGTCCCTCCCCTCATTATTGTCAATTAATTCAAATTCAAAAATGAATTCAATAAAACATTTCTCTCTGTTTTTAATGTATTGCCTGTTATCTTTACCTTTGACAGCTCAAAACACTAAAGTCAAATCTGAAGAAGTAACGGTAAAGGCAATGACATACAACACTTATAGTGGCCGTAAAATGGGTATTGATAAAATTGCAGATGTCATCAATAAAGAAAACCCTGACATCGTTTCCCTTCAGGAAATAGAACGGAACACTAAGATTAATCCATGGGATACACCTAAAAAATTATCCGAACTGACAGGGATGAAATATTATTATTTTGTCCACGCACTTGATATTCCTTCAGGAGGAGATTATGGAAACCTCATTCTTTCAAAATATCCGATTTGCGAAGAAAAAAGTTTCAAGTTAAGTGCATTAAAGAAAGGTGATTATATCCGTTCATTTGGTTATGTAAAAGTCTCGAAAGAAGGTAAAGAGTTCTATTTCGCAACTACACATTTGGATCACAAATACGAAGACGCAGCCCGTCTGCTTCAGATCAATGAAATTCTTTCTCTTGTAGAGCAGCTGGACCTTCCCGTAATATTGGGTGGAGATCTGAATTCCAGACGAGGCTCTGCCACTATGGATGCCTTCCAAAGATACTTCACCGTCAATTGCCTGAGTGATGGGGCCCCGTGGACAGTACCGACGCCAAATCCAACTTATGCATGTGACTGGTTGATTTATGCGCCTAACAAGGCATTTGTAGTCAAAGCATACAATGTCTGCTACTGGGCAGACAAAGAATCCGACCATTTTCCGGTAACAGCCACTTATGTAATCAGATAAATAACATTCAAAATAAAACTGACTCAGGTTTCGCAAATGCGAAACCTGAGTCAATAATTATTTTCCAAATCTTTTATGAATCGGATCGTAAGCATCGATACGGCGGTCTCTCAGGAACGGCCAGCCGCGACGCACATACTCGGTGCGGTCCATATCTATATCAATGACTTTGTTCTCTTCGTGCTCGGTATCGAACTGGGCCAGAATTTCGCCTTGTGCACCTGTGGCGAAAGAATAACCCCAGAAATCCAGGCCGATCGTATTGCCTGACGGGTCATCCTCATGACCTACACGATTCACGGTAATCACCGGAAGTCCGTTGGCTACTGCATGTCCGCGCTGAACAAGCTGCCAAGCCTGACGCTGCATTTCCTGTTCCTCTTTGCAGTCTGTGCCCACGCCACCGATTGCGGTAGGATATATAAGAAGGTCTGCGCCATTCAAGGCCATAAGACGGGCTGCTTCGGGGTACCACTGATCCCAGCAGACTAGAACGCCGAGATTTCCTACTGACGTGTGAACTGGAACGAATCCCAAATCACCCGGTGTGAAATAGAATTTCTCATAGAAACAAGGGTCATCAGGAATGTGCATCTTACGATACTTTCCCGCTATAGTGCCATCCTTTTCCATCACCACTGCGGTATTGTGATAAATACCCGGAGCACGACGCTCGAACAATGAAAGGACCAGCACGATTCCCAGTTCCTTGGCGAGAGCCCCGAACTTCTCCGTAGATGGTCCAGGTATCGGCTCAGCAAGGTCGCACAATGCTGCCTCTTCAGTTTGGCAGAAATAAACGCTATTATGAAGTTCCTGAAGCACAACCAGTTGCGCACCTTTGGCCGCACAGTCACGGATATTCGCTTCCAGCTTCGCAATATTGGCAGCAATGTCTTTTCCGCAAGATTGCTGCACCATTCCCACTTTAAGAATTCTAGACATATTTATATTTATTGTTTTTCATTCAACCATCCCTCCGGGAACTGCATCGTCACGCAATGAAGTCCGCCGTGACCGGAAAGCAGCGCCCGGCAGTCAATCATCTTCACTTCCCTGTCCGGAAACACGTCCTGCAGCCTCTTCCTTACCACCTCATCTTTCTCCGAACCGGAACCAGGCACGAGCACAGCACCATTGATAATCAGGAAATTGGCATAAGAACCAGGCAATCTGTAGTCATCCAGATACAATGCATTCGGCAGTGGCAGCGGAACCAATTTATACGGCTCGCCATCCAAAGTCCTCAACCCCTTCAACTGTTCCTCCATCGCATGCAGTTCCGCGTAATTCTCATCCGACTCATCCTCGCATTGCGTATAAGCTATCGTATCAGGCGAACAGAAACGCGCCAATATATCCACGTGACTGTCAGTATCATCGCCCGCGATACCGCCATGTTCCAGCCAAATCACCCGTTTCAGCCCGAACGCCTGCTTGAGTTCCCCCTCAATCTCCTCCTGCTCAAGATACTCGTTCCGGTTCAATGAACACAAGCACTCTCTCGTAGTCATCAATGTCCCATTTCCGTCAGTATCAATGCTGCCGCCTTCCAGAACGAAAGGTCTCATATCCACACATGCGACATCAGAACTGAACACGCCGTCGAAAAATATTGTCTTCGTAATCTGGTTGTCCATATCGGAGGCGAACTTCAATCCCCAGCCGTTGAACACGAAATCATAGAGATACTTCTCGCCATTGTCACCATGAACCGCGATTCCGCCGTGGTCGCGCGCCCAAGTATCATTGACAGGACATTCGCAGAAATGTATCTTGTCAATGTCAATCGACAATCCCTGTGCATCAGCCGCTTCCGCAAGGCGTTTCTTGGCTCCTTCCACAGATGCCGTAACTATCATAAGCTGCTCATGCTCCATGACAGCCGCAGCAATTCTCGCATAACATTCCTGAACCTTGTCCAGTTCATACCAAGGAGTAGTCTCATCCGGCCAAGTCAGCTGGACACCACTCTGTTTTTCCCATTCTGCTGGTAGTCTCATAATCTATAATTCCAAATCTTGCAAACTCAAGTTTCGCAAGTGCAAAGTTAATGTATTTATTTGACCGACAATTAAATTTTCCATAGTTAAATATACAACAACAACTAAAACGTTATTCATACCTGATTAATTTACCCTATCTTTGCAGATTAAAATAATATGTGCTATTTTGACGCTTGTTGTAGCTCTTGGTGGTTTGAAAGCCGGATACAAAATGTCCGCAGATCGGGCCTCCCATGCCGGGAACACGGAACAAGTAGGCTTGGAAAACAATAAACATGATTAAAGCATTATTTTTCGATATAGACGGGACATTGGTGAGTTTTAAGACTCACAAGATTCCACGTTCGACAGTAGAAGCCATAACAATGGCGAAAAACAGGGACATCAAAGTTTATATATCTACCGGACGTCCCCGTCAGCTGATAGATAACATCAATGAAATCAATCATTTGGTGGATGGATATATAACCGTAAACGGTGCTTATTGTTTCGAGGAAGAGGAAATTATATCATGTCATCCGATACCGGAAGCGAACGTGCGAAAAATATTGTCTTTGGCTGATGAAATGAACTTCGCCTGTATGGTGGTAGGCAAGAACGATTTGGTTATGTATCACGACAACGAAAGTGCAGACCGCATTTTCCGGCAAATGCTTAACGTACACGGACTGAGTGGAGACGTGCCTGTGGAGTCTGTCTTAGGGCAATCCGTCCTGCAACTTACTCCCGTAATATCACAGGAAGACGAGAATCTGATTATGCGGAGCCTCCCGGACTGCACGTCATGCAGGTGGCATCCAGACTTTGCGGATATCACTATGAAAAGTGCGGACAAAGGTATGGGGCTTTCTGCAATCATTGCCCGTCATGGCATCAAACCGGAAGAAACGATGGCTTTCGGAGACGGAGGCAACGACATATCCATCATCAAAAAAGCGGGCGTCGGAATTGCCATGGGCAACGCCAACGAACCGCTGAAGAATGCCGCTGACTATATCACGGATTCAGTTGATGATGATGGAATCTACAAGGCATTGGAACATTGGATATTTCGTTGATGTTCCAATAATCAAGTAGGGTGAAAAAAAAATAACCTGCTTCAGATTAGGAGAAGATTTTCAAGAATAGGTCTATTTTCGAAAATGTAGTGTGCCGATGAAGTGGCCAACCACTTTTATCGGTTATTGCTGCTTGGAAAATTACCAGCGAACCGGCACTTTTAAAATTACGCCGTCCTCCATAATGCTGGAAATAGGCTTTGCCTGATACTGTACGCAAATCATCACCATCTCTGTGTCACCGGTATTCCTAAGAGCACGCACCCCTTCCGGTGCTACACGTATGAAACTTCCTTCGCTTACAGGGAATACCTCGCCGTCTACCTGGAATTCCCCATTTCCGGATACAATGATGTAAAGCTCCTCGTGCTCTTTGTGAGAGTGCAGGAATGGAGCATCAGCGTGAGCGTCCAGTTTCTGGACAGATGCAATTGAGCCAACAAGAGCAAGTTCGCCATCAAGGAAGACTTTGCCTTCAACGGAGGACCAGCCTCCGAATGATTTGATTGAATAATTCTTTGCCATTTTTTGTAATCTATTTAAAGTTTGTTACTTTTGTATACTGACTTGGCAAAGTTCAAGAAAAGATATGGATTATCCAAGAAGGCACAGCCCTGTATGTAAGTTACATTGGTGTAAGATATTGGGTGTATGGCCTTGTAAACTGAAAAATAAATGAAAACTTTTTTACACGAGGGAATATGCCCGATAAGGGATGTCATTTCATTGTTCGGAGACAAATGGTCGATGCTGGTTCTGGTATCACTTTCTGCAAATGGGACTATGCGTTTTACCGAGATTCAGAAATCGATTGGAGAAATCTCACAGCGTATGCTGACCATAACTCTCAAGACACTGGTCAGGATGAACCTTGTCCGTAGGGTTTCCTACCCGGAGATACCTCCGCGTGTTGAATATACCTTGACAGAACTTGGCAGGACGCTGATTCCGCATATTGACTCGCTCGTAAACTGGGCGCTTACGAACAGATCTGCACTTTCCATCTCCACCTCCAGTCGTTGAAGTCGTGGTTTATGATCAGGATTTCAAAAACAATATAAAAAAACTGTCCACAGCACGAAATGGAGCCGTGGGCAGTTTTTAGTTATATATACTATATTGATTATTCGATAGTAACTACTCTGTTAAGGACTGCTGAACCGAACCTGTTGTTGGTCGCGCCTTCGGCTTTTACGATGAGGTGATCCTCAGCGATGCCATATTTCTCTACGAGAACTTTCTTCACATTGTTTACACGCTGCTCGGAAAGATACTGGTTGCGTGCTGCGGTACCTGTACCCTTGTCGGCAGAACCTGTAAGAACGAATACCTTGTCAGGAGCCTGCTCAAGAATATTCTTTACATAGAACTCAAGATGAGCCTCTTCACGCTCTGAAAGCTTGGTGCTGCCAATCTCATAATAGAGAGTTGCAGGAGAAACGAGGTCACCGGCCTTGGAAACTGTAACGGTATCAGGTTTGGCATTCTTGAGTTCCTCAATCTGAGCCTTAAGATCTTTATTCTCCTTTTCAAGTGCATTGACCTTATCCTGGAGATTATTGTACTGAGCCTCGGTGAAAGGAACAGGAACGATTGCAGGAACGACAGAGCTATGACGCTTGAAACCAGTCTTGCCCAGGTTTACAGTAAGACCGAAGGTAGCTGACGGAAGAACTCCGGCCAGAGTTTTCGGTCTAGGAGAAATACCGGCAAAATCAGCCTTGGTAGTCAATGCGGAAAGGTCAAGATAAAGACCAACCCTGTTTCCAAGACGGAAATTGTTCAACATTCCTATACCAGCACCGAACTCTTTGTTCTTGGCAGCATTCATATACGCAAATGTAGGATATACGCTGATATTCCAAGTCCTTGTCTCCTTGTAACCGCTGAAAAGGTTTGAAAGATTCCAGAGCAGGTCCACGTGAGCGCTGTTATAGGTAAACTTCTCATCTGCAATCGTATATCCGTCCTTTGCAGAAGCACCGTCCTTGAGGCCTTTCCAGCCCATTCTGACACCGACTGTAGGAGTAATCCATTTACCTACAAATGCATCTACGGCTACGCCTGCCTTTGGAGATGCACCATTGCCAAGCCAAGAATTCACACCGGCACCGGCACCGATAAACCAATTGTCCCCAAACTTATTTGTCTCGTAAGCACCACGGACAACTTTTCCATTCTCATCACGGTTACCGTTCTCCTGAGCATTAGCAGCTGGAGAAACTACCAGTACACCAGCCATCACGGCGAGCGCACTCATAATACATAATCGTTTAACCCGATTTTTTCCCCGCCAGGATACCCTGGAACAGCGAAAAATCGGGCAAATTTATATCAAATTATTTTTTTCTGCAAATATTTTTTTATCTCTTTTTCGACAATTCCTGCCGAATTTCCGACATTTTTTTATCTGTCAGAGGATAGCCGAGCATTATCGCTATACCGGCTGCCGAGCCGATAGCAGGAATCCAGCTGATCAACGCCTTGATGGTAGCAAGCGTCTCCGGAGTTTGAACAGCACCCTTTGCATTGTCATAACCGAACGCCATCAACACCCACAAAACGATGGCACTTCCGAACGCCGCACCGAATTTCTGAGCCATGGATGAGGATGAGAAAATCAGTCCGGTCGAAGCTCTGCCGTTTTTAAGTTCCGAATAATCAGCCACATCCGCGAACATTGACCACAGAAGAGGAGAATTGATTCCGATTGCGATGCAAATCAATATCTGTGAAACCAGCAACGCCCACATACCTGCCGGGGTTTCAGGAAGGAAAGCGACAATGATGCTGAGTACGGTAACGGCGACCAGCACCAGCAGGAAGGTAGCCTTCTTGCCGATCTTCTCAGAAACAGGCACCGTGACCACCACGCCGACCAACTGCGAGATTTCGCCCACAGTCAGGAACAATGCCAATGTGAATATGGCATTGGTACCGAGCACATCAGCGAAATAATATGCGGCAGCACCACCTCTCACGCAGTTGAACAGAAGAATCGCAATTCCTCCGCCAAGCAGCATCCACCATGGCCCGTTGGCAACAAGCGCTTTAAGATCCTCAGCCACAGAAGTTTTGGTAGTCGCATCGGAATTCTCCTTAGCAGGCTCCTTGGCCATTTCAGCCTCGGTGACACGTTCTCTGGTCATCACGAATGAAAGGATGAACAGCACTGCGCAAACGATACCGATGACCGAAACCGCGATAGTCCAATCCGCCGGTGTGGAATCTGCCAATGTCCATTCAGCAGGAAGAGTTCCCAGGATGGACTGACGAAGTTTGAGCAGCGGTTCGAAAGAGCCCATTGCAATGAAACTTCCGATGAATGCGAAGAACATTCTGAAAGACGAGAACACGGATTTTTCTCTGGAATCGTCTGTCATCACGCCAAGCATCGCTCCATAAGGCACATTGATTGCCGTATAAACGGTCATCATGAGGATATATGTCACGTATGCATAAACATGTTTGAACGTGTAATTGTCTGTCTGGGGAGTGAAGAAAGCTAGGACACCGGCAACTGCAAAAGGAATCGCAATCCACAAAAGATAAGGGCGATATTTACCCCATCTTGTATTGGTCCTGTCTGCGATAAGACCCATAACCGGGTCAGAGACAGCATCATACAACTTGGTCACCAGCACCAGCGTACCGGCATGAGCAAGGCTCAGACCGAAAATATTGGAATAGAAAAAAGGCAGATAGTAAGAGAAAATCTTCCAGAACATGGACGAGGACATATCTCCGAATCCATAACCGATTTTCTCCGAGAGTCCGGCTTTAGCAATTACTGACATATTTTATCAATGTTTTTATTATTCGTACTGATCTTACGTTTCCTGTGTTATTAAAATCTCCTGGCCTACGCCCGGAATCAACATGCAAAGTTAACCACTGCTTTCCGCCAAAACAAATTCTATATTATTATTTTTCTATATACCTTTGCTTATTATGCAGTTCAAGATTTCATCAGAATACAAACCGTCCGGAGACCAGCCGGGTGCCATCGACGGCATCTGCTCATCCCTGGAGCAAGGCGCAGACGCAGTCACCCTGCTCGGTGTGACCGGTTCAGGAAAGACATTTACCATGGCGAACGTCATCGAACGCTTACAGCGCCCCGCCCTGATACTCAGCCACAACAAGACTCTTGCAGCCCAGCTTTACGGTGAATTCAAGTCATTTTTCCCGAACAATGCCGTGGAATACTATGTTTCCTACTATGATTACTACCAGCCTGAGGCATATATCCCATCCACGGACACATACATTGAAAAGGACCTCAGCATCAACGAGCAGATTGACAAACTCAGGCTGAGTGCGGCGTCAGCGTTGATGTCCGGAAGGCGTGATGTAATCGTGGTTTCCAGCGTATCCTGCCTTTACGGTATCGGTAACCCGCAGGACTTTCACGAACAGACAGTAAAAGTCCATGTAGGACAGCAGATTAGCGAAACCAGACTTCTATACCATCTCGTAGACGCATTGTTCAGCAGGACAGAAACCGATTTCAAGCGAGGCACTTTCAGAGTGCGCGGCGACACTGTGGATGTTTATCTGGGCGGTTCCGACGAGGCCGTGAGAATCGAGTTTTTCGGCGATGAAATCGATGCATTGTCCCTTATCGATCCTGTAACCGGAGCGACCATAGAACAGCTTACGGAAGTTCCGATATATCCTGCAGGCAATTTCGTGACCACCAAAGAAAAATCCGTCAGGGCCGTGAGCATGATACAGGACGACCTGGTGAAACAAATGGAATATTTCGAGAGCATCGGCAAGGGGCTCGAAGCCAAAAGGCTGAAACAGAGAGTAGAATATGACCTGGAGATGATAAAGGAAATGGGATATTGCCCTGGAATAGAAAACTATTCCCGATACCTCGACGGCAGAAAACCAGGACAGCGGCCATTCTGCCTAATCGATTATTTCCAGAACGACTTCATCACGTTCATAGACGAGAGCCACGTGACGATTCCGCAGATAAGGGCAATGTACGGAGGCGACCATTCCAGAAAGTCCGTGCTCATAGAATATGGATTCCGTCTTCCTGCGGCATCCGACAACAGGCCGCTTACATTCGATGAGTTCGAAGCCGTGACCGGGCAGACCGTATTTGTCAGCGCCACACCTTCAGCTTATGAGCTCAACCGTTCGGAAGGACTTGTGGTAGAGCAGGTTGTTCGTCCGACCGGACTGCTCGACCCTCCTATTGAGGTGCGCCCTACACATGACCAGGTGGACAATCTCCTCGAAGAAATCCGCAAACGCGCCGAAGTGGACGAACGTGTGCTCGTAACCACATTGACCAAAAGGATGGCGGAAGAGCTGGACGACTTCTTCGGCAAAAGAGGCGTAAGGTGCCGCTATATCCACTCCGATGTAGATACCGCGGAGCGCGTGGAAATCATCGAGGACTTCAAGAACGGACTTTTCGATGTGCTCATCGGTGTCAACCTTCTGCGTGAAGGACTTGACATCCCGTCAGTTTCATTGGTCGCGATACTGGATGCAGACAAGGAAGGTTTCCTCAGGTCTCAGGTAGCATTGACACAGACGGCGGGCCGCGCGGCCAGAAACATCCACGGTCTGGTGATAATGTATGCGGATTCGATAACGAAGTCGATGCAGGAGACCATTTACGAAACTGACCGACGCAGGGCGAAGCAGATAGAGTACAACCGCATAAATCATATTACGCCTAAACAGGTGGAAGTCAAGCACAACGCATTGATTTCCGAACTTGGCGGAGGCTCTTCGGATGCCGCCCAAGGCAAGAATTTCGGCCGCGTGACAGCATCCAATTCTTACGACAATCCGACATTCATTCCGAATCCGAGCGCACTCGGCAAGGGCCGTATCACTGTCGGCCTCGGTGACGATTCCAAGCGCGAGACCAATACGGCATACGCCGACGGCTATATCCGGGCAGACCTGGCGGCAGTCCTTCAGGACCCTGTAATCAGGTCAATGTCAAGGGAGCAGATCCGAAAATCGGTCGAGGAATCAAGGCGCAAGATGAAGAAAGCAGCAGCAGACCTGGACTACGCGGCAGCCGCACGTTACCGCGATGAAATGTGGGCGCTCGAAGAGTATCTGAAAGTCTGGAAAGACTAACGTGAGGCTATCGAACGTGCAGCCACGTACCCCGTCGACCAGGCCGCCTGCAAATTAAATCCGCCCGTAATCGCGTCGACGTCAAGCACTTCTCCGGCAAAATACAATCCGGAACGGCTCCGGCATTCCAATGTTTTCGGGTCAATGTCGGACAACGAAACGCCGCCGCATGTGACGAACTCACCCTTGAACCGGTTACGCCCGACTACAGGATAAATGTCGCCGGTCAATGTCGCTGCAAGCCTGTTCATACCCTTGGAACCCAGTTCCGCCCAACGCTTGGTCTCAGACAGACCTGCCCGATGCAGAATGAAATTCCAGAGCCTGTTATTGAACACCTCCGGGTAAATGCTGGAAAGCTGCTTCTGAGGATTGGCCTTCGCCATATCCGCAAGCATTGACAATGCATCTTCCTGTCCCGCTTCACCGAGCCAGCTCACAAGCAGACTTGCATTGTATTGATTGTCAGCCAGATATCTTGCCGCATACGATGACAGTTTCAATATTGCCGGGCCGCTCATTCCCCAGTCGGTAATCAGCAGCGGACCGGTCGCACGGAATTTAGTCCCGACAATCCCGGCCATGGCATTCTCGACAACTGTCCCCATCAATGCTGAAAGTCCGGCATCCCTCACGTTTTCGCCAGGGCGAGCAGCATCACCGATATTGAAACTGAAAAGCGACGGCAAAGGGTCAATGATGTCCAGTCCAAGACCGTCAAGCATTGACAATCCACTCTTTTTCGGGCTGCCGCCGGTCGTCACCAGGACAATGTCGACCTCCATCCCGGCAGGCCTTGCTCCATCAGGATCAGGCGCGAACGACAGCTTGTACCGCGATCCGTCTGCAGTAGACATGTCAATGACAGACAGCACTTTATGACGCGGCTTGATGTGTACGCCGGCATTTCTCATCCCAGAAAGAAGAGCATTGACAATCTCCATTGCATCCTGCGAAACGGGGAACACGCATTGGTCCGGCTGGGTCAGAAGGCGGACGCCTCGCGCTTCGAACCAGTCGCAGACATCGGCATTGGAAAATTCCTTGAGCAGACGCTTCATCAGGCGATGGCCGCGCGGATAGACGGATTCCAGGCTGCGCACCTGCGCAAAGGAATTGGTAAGGTTGCAGCGGCCGCCGCCGGTCACCGCCACTTTCGCAAGAAGCTTAGCACCAGCCTCATAGACAGTCACGTCAATGTCAGGATTCAGTTCCTTTATGTTTACTGCCGCGAAACAGCCTGCCGCTCCACCGCCGATTATTGCCACTTTCAACATGGTGCAAAGATACCAATCATTAAATTCTCTTCAAACTGCGCTGTGAATAATGTATGATTTTTGTTAACTTTGAACACGGACTTGACGCGGAATACGGATTTTCCGCCAAAATTGTGTGTGATATGGATCTGATTGATGAGAAATTCCCCCATTACAATGAGGAAGGCAGGGCATTGATAAGACGTGCCTGGGCCATCGCATCGGATGCGTTGAAAGATGATTTGAGAGATAACGGGCATCCTTTCGTGGAGCACCCGATGAATGTCGCGCTCATTGTTTCCGATGAAATAGGTCTCCCCGCAGAATGTGCAGCCGCAGTTTTTCTTCATGAAACGCTACGGAAACACCCTGATTATGATATAAAGACAGCCAATTTCCCGCAGGAAATCTACAAGATGGTGGACGGACTGGACAAGATCGCCACGATCAAGCCGAAGGACACGAGACTGGAAGCAGAGAACTATAAGAAACTCATTGTCCAATATTCTACCGACCCTCGCGTGACGGTCCTGAAAATCGCGGACAGGCTGGAGGTCATGAGAAATCTGGAGATGTTTCCGAAACTTTCGAAGGAGCGGAAGATTCTGGAGACATTGATGCTCTATATTCCGCTGGCGCATCAGCTCGGGCTGTATAACATAAAGAGTGAGCTGGAAGACATTTACTTCCGGTTCTCCGATCCCGTGGATTATCGTCTCATCACCAACAAGCTGAAAGCCACGGAGAAAGACAGGATAAAGCTCACCGAAGAGTTCATCCGTCCGCTGGAAAAGAAGCTTTCGGATGCGGGAATAAAATACAAGCTGAAAATCCGTACGAAGACCGCCTACTCCATCTACAAGAAGATGCAGAAACAGAAGGTTCCGTTCGAAGGTGTGTTCGATGTATTCGCAATCCGTTTCATCATCGATTGCGATACCGACCACAAGACCGAGGAGGACCTCTGCTGGAAGGTATATTCTTATGTGACAGAGGAATACGAGTCCGACACCAAGAGACTGAGGGACTGGATTTCCAATCCGAAGCCGAACGGTTACGAATCGCTGCACATAACCGTCAAGAACAAGGACAATGCTTTTATTGAGGTGCAGATCAGGACGCGCAGGATGGACGACATCGCGGAGAACGGCCACGCGGCGCACTGGTCATACAAAGGCATCAAGCATGAGGTCACCATCGACAAATGGCTGACTTCGGTGCGCTATAATCTGGAGCATCCGCAGGAAACGGCTCCGGAAGACCTGCCGCATCCTCCATCCAAGGAAATTTTCGTATTCACGCCGTCAGGAGAGTTGAGAATCCTGCCTACAGGGTCATCCGTCCTGGATTTCGCATTCAATATCCACTCCAATCTCGGCACCCGCTGCACGGGTGGCAAAGTCAACGGCAAGGCTGTTTCCATAAAAGAGAAGCTCAAGACCGGAGACATCGTGGAAATCATGAGCGGAAAGAACCAGAAGCCGTCTCCGGACTGGGTGAACTATGTCGTTTCCGCGAAAGCCAAGAACAAGATCCGCCAGACATTGAACGAAGCGGAATATAAGATTGCGGCTGAGGGTAAAGAGCTGCTTACCAGACGATTGAAGAACTGGAAACTTGAATTTCCGGACGACATGATGGCGGAATTCATGAAGAAGCAGAAATATCCTACCGTCAATGCGTTTTTCGCTGCGATAGGTGACGGCTCCATCGACATTGACCAGATTAAATCATTCATACTGGAGCATGACGAAATGGAAGCCAAGGCCATCGAGGCTGCGAAAGCGGCAGACCAGGCGGCGGCCGAGGAGTCCCGCAACAAATGGGTAAGCGGCAAATCTTCCGACGATATTCTCGTAATCAACGCAAAGGACCTGAAAGGGCTTGACTACAAGATGTCCAAATGCTGCAATCCAGTATTCGGTGATGACGTATTCGGATTCGTGACCAGGACCGACGGCATCAAGATTCACAGGATGTCCTGCCCGAACGCCGCCAGGCTCATGGAAATGTACCCTTACCGCATCCAGAGAGTGAAGTGGTCCGACACGCCTACCAGCGGCACGTTCCAGGCGACACTGCGCGTAATCACCGCCATAGAGCCGTTCATCATCAACCAGATAATGGATGTGCTCAACACGTTCAGGACCTCGCTCAGGCAGTTCAATGTCAATGAGAACCAACGTAACGGCACCTACGACATCACCATGAAACTGTCCGTGCCGTCAAACATGGAACTGGACAAGGTAACATCCCAGATAAAGATTCTGAAAAACGTAGTAAAGGTTGTGCGCCAATAAGTTCTTGCGGAACGCTATTGCGCAGCGGCCTTTGCTGCAAGTTTCGCTGTGAGGGCACGCTGGAAGGCCCTTGCATTTTTCAGATGCTCGGAATATGTAGCGGCGAAAAGATGCGAACCGTTGAAATCCGGACTTGCGCAGAAATAAAGGTCTTTCCCGCCTTTCGGATTCAGCACGGCATTCATGGCGTCACGCCCTGGAGAGCAAATCGGCGCCGGCGGCAGCCCGAAATTCATATACGTATTGTACGGCGACTCCACCCTCGTGTGCTTTTTCAAAATACGGTTCAATGTATAGTCAAAGCAGAATGCCACGGTCGGGTCGGCCTGGAGTTTCATACCGATATGAAGCCTGTTCAGGTACACGCCTGCAATAAGCGGATATTCAGGAACATAGTTCGATTCGCCACGTACAATGCTGGCAAGCGTCACAGCCTCCATTTCCGTAAGTCCTTGAGCCTTGGCCTTTTGCTTGTTTTCATCGGTCCAGAATGAATCGAATGCGGCCTTCTGTTTGTCCAGCACCACATTCATGGAATCAGTCCAATAAACCTGATAGGTATCAGGAATGAACAGGCCGAAAACATTCTCCGGAGTAAAGCCATAACCTGCCAGCAATGCGGAATCCTGCAGTGCATTCATAACGGTCAGCGAGTCCATAAGCATCTGGCTGCTGATTTTCCTTGCCAATGTACCGCGCAGCCTGATGGACCCGGACAATACCAGATTCACAGGTGTCTGCCATCCGTTCTTCAACATCCGCGCGACATAAATGCTTGTATTTGAAGGTTCTATCGTATAGTGTCCTGTCTTGGGTGACGCACTTCCGGCCTTGTCGGTTCCCACCAGAAGATTTTCCTTCCGGAGAGCGCGCAGAAGGCTTCCGGGCTTGCGCACCAGATTCTTTTCCGTGAGAATTTCAATGACATCCGCGACATTCATGTTAGGATAGACATAAATCTCTGCCCTTTCATGGAAGTTAGGCATCTTGCGGTCATAATACATCTGCCATGCGAAAATGCCGGCTACAGTTCCGATGACGACGGAAATCGTCACTACAATTGTCCAAATTATATGTTTCTTCATCTTCTGGATGGTCTGAGGTCAAGTTCATCTCCCGGCTTGGTCACATAATCCCTGCCGAGGTCGTTCATCTTGCACAAGTCCTTGAGTTTCACGCCAAAACGCTGCGATAATTCATACAATGTCTCCCCTCCTTCATCGGAAATATACTTGTCAAGTCCACGTTTGGTCTGGCTCTTCTTCGATTGCAGATATACTGTTGTGCCGGGCTCCAGACGCTTGTCGGAAACAGCATCATTGAACCTGAGTATCTCCCGCAGGAACAGGTGATAATCATTGGCAATACTGGCGTAGCTTTCACCCTCTTGGGAATAGACGAACGGAACGCCGTTGGTCTTGTACATCTGACGCACCAGCGAGAATGAGAATGTCTCGGACGCCTTTTCGGCAGTAACCCTTTCAGGCTCTTCGATGGACAACGGCGGTTCAGGAATCGTCTCTTCAGCACGCTGTTCCACTATGGTCTCATGCGTATTTTCCTTCTCCGCTTTCCCGGCACGCCTTGCTTCACGCCTCTGTTTACGTGTCAATTTACCCTTGATGGTATTGCGCAGCTCGTTTTCATCCGGGCGAACCTTGACTGTCGTCCCGAAATCTTCCGGGCGCATCGTATCATATTTGTCCAGATGATAATCTTCGATGAGCTTTATAAGCTTGGAAGGGTAAGCCGGATCTGTAGCATAGCCCGCTTTCTTCAGGCCGTGCGCCCATGCCTTATAGTCCGTTACATCATTGTTGAACAATGACTTGTAGCGATCCCTGTAACGCAGGAAGTCCGAATGGTCGCTGAAACTCTCGTCTGCAGTACCATAAACGCGGAAGCACTCTCCCCTCCTGTCATCGTCATGATACATCTTCTTCCCGGTCCAGTCATGGCACTTGATTCCGAAATGGTTGTTTCCCTTCACAGCCAGATCCGACTGGCCATAACGTGACTCCAGAAGGCCTTGTGCCAATGTTATACTTGCCGGTACACCTGAACGGTACATTTCCCGTACAGCCACAGGTGCATATTTGCGGATATAATCATCCTGCGGAGAACCCTTAGGAGCTACCGCGGAAACAAGCATCGACACGATCAGGGCCAATGCTGCTGTCAACATTATCCTGTTTTTCATCCGTTCAAACCAAAAATTTTACCAATTTACGGAAAAAATCCGACATGGACTAAATTTGGAAGATGTCGCCGTCATTTGCGGCATAGGTCTCCGGAAATATTTTCCTGCACTCAGCCTGATACTGCGCTGCATTACGGCATCTGGAGGAATAATGAGCTATCACGAGTTTCTTTGCTCCTGCGTCGACAGCACATTGGGCAGCCTGCAATGTCGTGGAATGGAAACGGAGCTTCGCCTGCGCCTCATATTCCTGAAGATATGTAGCTTCATGATAAAGCAAGTCCACGCCTTTCACCCATTCGCTCAACTCAGGAAACGGTGCCGTATCGCTGCAATATGCGTAACTCCTTGGTTCATAGGGCAGATAAGCGGCATCTTCATTTCTGATAATCAGCGGTTCATCAGTACCGGAATGTCTTACGAAGCCATTGAGGAATGTAGCCCCTTCGTCAGGCCCTGCAGGACGGATTATATCTCCGCCGGATTTCAATGTCCCGATTTCCGCCTTGGTAAACCCATATTTCTCCAAGGCATCCTTACGGATATTCAATTGCGGGACTTTCTCCCTGACCATATATCCGTATGTCTCAATCCTATGATTCAGAGGGAATGCCAGGACCTCCAGAGACTTCGTGGAATAAATGACCTCCGGAGCCTTCACTGAAAGCGGGTGAAAATCCACATCTATGCCGATACCCTTTCCGTAATAGGACATGAATGATTTGAGAAGCGGCCCCAGGTTCGACGGCCCATAAATGACCACCGGAGTGGATTTGCAAGTCAATCCCAAAGTAGACAGCAGCGTAAACAATCCGAACAGGTGATCGCCATGGATATGAGAAATGAATATGGTATCCAGTTTGGCGATAGGCACCTTGTAGCGCAACATCTGGCGCTGCACGGCTTCACCGCAGTCTATCAAAAACAAACGCCCATGTACCTCCAGTACATGAGCGCTCTGAAATCTATCAATAACAGGCATCGCTGATGCGGTGCCCATTATCTTGAGAGTAAAATTATTCACCTTTCTCGAATTTGTCCTTGAGGGCAGCGAGTGCGTCGATGTCACCGAGAGTTGTCTTCTCAATGTTGGAATTGATCTTCTTGACAGCTTTCTTGGTATTGTCGATCTCAGCAGCAGCCTTCTCAGCTCTGACATCAGCATATGTCTTGAGGTGTGAGAGGAAGAGCTTTCTGGTGCTTCTTCTGAGCTCTGTCACTACGAACGGAAGCTTCTCACCTTCAACAGCCTGCTTGCCATCCTCTTTTACGAGGTCTTTCTTGAATGCGAATCCCTCAGTACCATCTTCGAGGGTAACGTTTGCGCCCTTGTCGGTAGCAGAACCTACAGTAGCCTCAACAGTTGTTCCTACAGGATATTTGCTCTCGAGCTCGTTCCATGGGTTAGGGAGAAGCTGCTTGTGGCCGAGGCTGAGTTTGTGGTTAGCCTCATCGAAGTCAAGGATAACAACGTCGATAGTGTCACCTACCTGAACCATCTCTGACGGATGTTTGATCTTGTCCCAAGAGAGGTCGCTGATGTGAACGAGACCCTCGATACCGTCCTCAAGCTCTGCAAATACACCGAAGTTGGTGATGTTGCGTACTACAGCCTTGTGCTGTGAACCTACAGGATATTTCTCACGGATGTTCTCCCAAGGATTTGCTGTAAGCTGCTTCAAGCCGAGAGACATCTTCCTGTTCTCTCTGTCGAGTGAAAGGATCTGAGCCTCAACCTCGTCACCTACCTTCAGGAAGTCCTGAGCGATACGGAGCCTTGGAGACCATGACATTTCTGATACGTGGATAAGTCCCTCTACGCCCGGCTTGATCTCTACGAATGCGCCGTAGTCAGCGATGAGAACTACTTTACCCTTAACCTTGTCACCGACCTTGATATCCGGATCGAGGCTGTCCCAAGGATGAGCGGTAAGCTGCTTCAGACCGAGAGCGATTCTCTTCTGCTGCTCGTTGAAGTCGAGAACTACGACCTTGATCTTCTCATCAAGTTTAACAACTTCCTCTGGGTTGTTTACGCGGCCCCAAGAGAGGTCAGTGATGTGGATGAGGCCGTCAACACCGCCGAGGTCAACGAATACACCATAGTTGGTGATGTTCTTGACTGTTCCTTCGAGAACCTGGCCTTTTTCGAGTTTGCCGATGATCTCGCTCTTCTGCTTCTCGAGCTCAGCCTCAAGGAGAGCCTTGTGAGAAACGACTACATTGCGGAATTCCTGATTGATCTTGACGATCTTGAAGTCCATTGTCTGGTCAACATATGCATCGTAATCCTTGATAGGACGGATGTCGATCTGTGAACCAGGGAGGAAGGCCTCGATTCCGAATACGTCTACGATCATACCGCCCTTCGTACGGGTCTTGACATAACCTTTGACGATTTCGCCCTTGTCGAATGCCTCGTTTACCATATCCCAAGAACGCAGCTGACGAGCTTTCTTGTGTGAGAGGACGAGCTGTCCCTTCTTGTCTTCAGGAGACTCTACATAAACTTCAACTTTGTCACCAACCTTGAGCTCAGGATTGTAACGGAACTCAGGAGCGGCGATGACACCTTCGCTCTTGTAACCGATGTTTACGAGAACCTCTCTCTTGTTGATAGCGGTAACTGTACCTTCTACAACCTCATTCTCTTTGATGTCAGAGAGGGTCTTGTCATAAGCGGCCTCGATAGAAGCCTTGTCTGTGTCGCCATAGGCAGCCTCTTTCTCGAAAGCTTCCCAGTCGAAGTTCTCCGGAGCAACTGAAGCGTTCAGCGGAGCTTTCTTGGTTTCTTTTACAGCCTCAACCTCTGGAGTCTCGACTGCAACTTTGTTTTCTTCCATAATAATTACGAATAAAACTAGTGATTTAACATTATTTTTTGTACCCTGCAAGGACGGGATTTCGCCCAATCCCCACAAAAGGCGGCGCAAATTTAGTCAAATTATTCTGATTTACAAGCGGATGCAGCTAAAAATCACTTACTTTCCTTACCGGTCACCTTCTCTTTCACTGCCTGGAATCCCTCAGTCACGCCTTCCTTGATTTTCTTCTTGGAATTGTAGAATTTCGTAGGGTTGATTTCAGCGATGGTGCGATAGAAAGAGTTGGCCCAGTAATTCCTGAGTCCGAAGCCGCTCGCCTGTCCCTTGAAAGGCATGCAGGAAACGATGTCGCCGGTCGCGCAATCGAAGAACACATAATAATAGGTGCCCATCTTCGTGCCTTTGTTCAATTCCCCGGCAATGACGACCAGACCGAGCCCGTCGCCCTCGGGATATTCAATTTCCTGAAGTTCAAATTCAATGTCCTGCTCCGTGAAAGGCTCCGTCGTGTGATTTACGATGAGTTCGTTTTCGTCAATGTCGGCGATTCTCTTGAGAGTAGGGTCAATGTCTACCACCTTTATCGCCATTTTCAGCCTTTTGGCCAATGGTGTCACATATTTGTCCTCTTCAGCAAGCATCAGTTTGTCAATTTCCCTGAATGCGGAGATGAAGTCCCCCGCTGTTTCCTCTGCACCGACAACTTTCGCCAATGCGAAGTCGATTCCGTAGAATTTTACGGAAGTGTAGTCACTCAACTGTTTGGTTTCCTGCGCATTGATAGCGCTGCAGGCGATTCCGGCCATCAAGGCCAATGTCATAAAAAAGCGTTTCATAGCAATAATTTATATGTTCATGTATTGTTCAACCTCTCTTGTCAATGAATTTCACCGGCTTGCGGCTCATCGGCGGGAACATTATCCTCGCCACCTCTTCCGGCGTCTCAAATTTCACGCCCGGAGCCACACGGACTTTCGCGCGGAAGATATCCTTGATTTCCTTCTCGAATCTGTCCGACGGAGTCAAGGTCCCAACACGCACGAGGACATCATCCGTACCGAGCTCATTGGTATAAACCTCTACTACATAGTTCTTTACATCAGGTATATTGTCGAGGATGTCGAACAATGCCGGCGGGTAGAGCGTCGTTCCCTTGAACTTTATCATCTGCTTTTTCCTGCCGACCACCGAGCTGACGCGCACCGTATTGCGGCCGCAGCGGCATGGTTCGTCATAATGGTAGACCATATCGCCGGTCTTGAAACGGAGCAGCGGCATTCCTGTCACGCCCAGCGTGGTTATCGTGACTTCTCCCGGCTCGTCAGGTCCGACAGGGTTATTGTCATCATCCAGGAATTCCACTATCATGAGTTCCGGCTGAAGATGCCCGCCGTTGAAGTATTCACAGTCCGTGAACGAGTGCTGCATCTCGGTGGAAGCGTATGTGGAATAGAGCTGGAGTTCAGGCCATTTCTCATGGATAATCTGCCCCAATGTGTTCAGTTCGAAGGTCTTAGGGTCACGCAAGGCTTCGCCGATGCAGACGCATTTCTTCATTGAACAATTACGGTAGTCGATGCCGTGTTCTTCCGCGAATGATATGAGTTTCACGAGAAAAGACGGCACTGCCATGCCCACGGTCGGATGGATGCGGTTAATCGTATCCCATTGGAGTTCAGGGATTCCGTTGCCGACACGCACCACGCCCATTCCAAGTTCGCGTGCCCCCATGAAGTATGCGAGTCCTGCCATGAAACGGCGGTCGATCGTCACCATTTCCTGCATGATGTCGTCCCGGGTGCAGCCGGCTGTCTGAAATGAAAGTTGTTCATTATATGCCAGATGCTGGAGATCGCCTTCGGTTTCGGTAAAGGTCACCGGGTCGCCGAGCGTGCCCGATGTCGTGGAATAGTCAATGATTTCAGACGGATTCACACAGCAGAATTCGGCGCCATGAAGCTGCAGGTCGCGCTTCGTAGTAACCGGTATCCGCCTAAGATCTTCCAGCGTCCGTATTTCATTTATATCAATGTCGTTTTCCACGAAGAGCCGCTGATAGAAAGGCGACTTGGCAGACAAATATGCCAAAGTCTCCTTTAACCGCCCCTCCTGATATTTCTTTATTTCCTCCCTAGGAAGAAACTGTATTTCCGGATGTTTTTCCATAAACTCAACACTACAATCTGGCAAATTTAATCTTTTATAATAAAAAGGCCAAGGGGAATAGAATGAAGTATTACCAAAAAGTAATCAACTATACACCAGCACCGTTAATACTCGCGATAATAGCCTTTTACTTTTTCCTCTTTACCAAAACGAAAGCGCTTATACGCCTTCACTTTGACAAAGGTCTTAACCTCCATTCCAATGGAGATTACGACTTGCTGTACTATTCTCTTTTTCTTCATAGTGAAAATAAATGTAAGATATCTGTAAAAAGAGTTTTCGGGTCAACGTAAAAAGTAGGTTGATAAAATTAGTCTTGTTACCTTTGTGGTATGG
>OHJS01000055.1_pt1 | contig 73539 bp, 50 predicted proteins | sample 1568661 | NCBI WGS metagenome assembly OHJS01 (sample SAMEA3879603, study PRJEB24766) | human gut metagenome | biome: human-associated habitat; feature: feces | place: USA | collected 1985/1987 | reverse complement strand
TCGGGATAAAGCATCGCGCCACATCCAGCATCATGCTCCGATAGCCAAAACGCGGCTCATCCTTTATCTCAACAACTGGTACCTTCCATTCTTGATTCGTCAAAGTAGAGTTCTCGATATCAGCAGGTAATAATAATCTCAACGTCTGAAAAGCATAAAAGAAACCACTCGGTTCAGACGCATACACCCGTATACCCTTCTCTGTCACCTCTAATCGGTAGGCCTCCTTCTTCAGATTCCGGTCGGTAACCAGTGATATTTCCGCATTTGTAGCACCCATCTCTACGTTAGGAGTAAATCCGGCTGGCACTGTAAACAAATCAGCGAAATCAGCAGCAAGACTTTCCTGCTCCTCATTTTCTACAGAAATAACAACCTCTTCCGTGAATTGGAAAAAACCATTTCCTTTTTCCAATTGTACAGGAGCCGGAACAAGATTCACTTGATATTGTGCACATACATTATCTGCGACCAAAATAAAAGCACTCAACAGACACCACAAAAACAATCTATTCATAATTCAATTTAAGGTCATTAAAATATAAAATCGAGGTACTTCAAACTAAGAACAAATAAAATAAAGAGATTTTTCCCATACTATTTCTTTAAGGATTTTAAATTCAAACACAAAAATATGTATTTTTTTCTGATTCAAATCTTTTAGCCCTGATTTTTAAGTCTTAAAAATATCTATTAACCTGTAAAGATTTTCTAGAATAGTTACTTAGATAATAAGTTGTATTCAATAAGTATATTTCAGATATTAGAAAAGCACTCTTAAGAACTGAATTTTAATGGCTTTGTAATATATTTATTCTTTACTTCCCTTTAATTTTGCACAAGAATTTTAAATCTTTAAATTTTTAGTACAAAAATTATGGCAAGACGAATGCGATTATTTTTTGCTGCCCTAATGTCTTTTGGAGCGGCAGTTTTGAATGCTCAGGTTACTACTTCAGCAATGTCTGGACATGTTTCCGATGAACAGGGCGAAGACGTTATCAGTGCCTTAATCCGGGTCGTTCATCAACCTTCGGGTACAACTTATAGCGCAATTACTAATACAGATGGACGTTGGGCTATTCAAGGTATGCGTGTAGGTGGTCCATACGAAGTGGAAATCACCTATATCGGGTATACTAATAAAACCATTGATGATATTACACTTCAGTTAGGTGAAACCTATAACATCAATGTCAGTCTTTCCGAGGACATTACCGAATTAGGAGAGGTAGTTGTGACAGGTACCCGCTCCAAGTTTGCAGCCGAGAAAACTGGTGCAACAACCAACATTTCGAACACTCAGCTGACGGCTCTGCCTACCGTAAACCGCAGCATCTCGGACATCGTGCGTCTGTCGCCTTACGCTAACGGTATGGGCTTTGCCGGAGGAGACAGCCGTTCCACCAACTTCACGTTGGACGGTGCCAACCTGAACAACAACTTCGGACTTTCATCTGCCCTGCCTGGTGGCGGTACGCCTATTTCAATGGATGCTATCGACGAGGTACAGGTTGTGGTAGCCCCTTTTGACGTGCGTCAAACCAACTTCATCGGCGGCGGAATCAACGCCGTGACCAAATCTGGTACGAATACCTTCAAGGGTACGGCCTACGTCTATCACAACAACGAGAACATGCACGGCAACCGCATCGACAATGCTGACCTGGGCGAACGTGGCACCAACCGCAATACCACTTATGGTTTTACCTTGGGCGGACCGATTGTGAAAAATAAACTTTTCTTCTTTGCCAATGCCGAATATTCCAAGATCCCTTCGGTCATCAATCGTTGGCGTGCGTCGGAAGACGGTGTAGCTGATCCTGATAACTACATCTCACGTACTACGATAGTCGACTTGCAGAAAGTACGCGACTTCATGATGCAACGTTATGGCTACGATACCGGTTCATTTACTGATTTCCCGGCTGATGAAAGCAACTTGAAGCTGTTAGGACGTATTGACTGGAACATTACAGACAACCATCATCTGGCTGTTCGTTACAACTATACAAAGAATACCGCTTGGAATCCTGTCAACGGAAACTCCAGTGATACAGGATACCGTCTTCGTAACATGGACCGTTTGTCTCAATACTCCATGTCTTTTGCTAACTCAATGTACTCTATGGACAACAAGGTGAGCACCGTATCGGCCGACCTGAACAGCCGCTTCGGCAACAATATCTCCAACCAGCTGCTCTTCACCTATACGAACATCGAGGATGCGCGCGGCTCCAACTCTTCGCCCTTCCCTTTCATCGACATCATGGGAGGTTATGAAACAGCCGCAGACGGTACTGTTACACAGAGTCTTACTCCTTATATGAGTTTAGGTTATGAACTTTTCTCTTATAATAACCGTGTACAGAACAAGATTACAACCGTAACCGATAATTTCACTTATTATGCAGGTGCGCATAAAATTACGGCAGGTTTCAGTTTTGAACACCAATTAGCCAATAACTCTTATATGCGTGGAGGAACAGGTTATTACCGTTATCGTTCATTGGATGATTTCTTGAACGGTGGCGTTCCCGAAACAGTAGGCTTGGCCTATGGTTATAACGGCGAAACCAATCCGAACGCCGAAGTGGTATTCAACCAGTACGGCCTCTATGCGCAAGACGAGTGGAATGTACAGGAAAACCTGAAGTTGACGGGCGGTATCCGCTTCGACCTGCTGACCTTCAACGACGACGACCTGATGCGCAACAACGCTATTTATGACCTGGACTTCGGTGGCCGCCACATCGACACCGGTGCTTGGCCTGACGGCAACGTACAGATTTCACCGCGTATCGGCTTTACCTGGGATGTATTTGGTGACAAAAGTCTGAAGGTGCGTGGTGGTACGGGACTCTTTGCCGGTCGTTTACCGCTAGTGTTCTTCACCAACATGCCGACCAACTCAGGCATGGTGCAGAACCTGGTACATGCCGACACTTATTATTCAAACGGCGTCGTGACCTCGTCCGACCCCCGTTTGCAGAATTTTGCTGGCGGACTAGTAACAGATGTCAACCAGATCCGCGAGCTGCTCGGTGCACCCGAAAATATCAGCCCCGATAAGGGTACGGTACCCAGTGAGATTGCCGGTGTGGACAAGAACTTCAAGATGCCGCAGGTGTGGAAGTCGTCACTGGCCGTGGACTATCAGTTCCCCGTGGCCTTCCCGTTGACACTGACTGGTGAGTTTACCTATACGAAAAACGTGAACGCCGTCATCTTGGACAACTACAACATCAAGCCCATCGACGACAGCTGGGAACAGCTTCAGGGAGCTGACAACCGCTACATCTACCCTAGCGATTACCGTTACTACAACAACTTCAGCAACGCCTGCGTGCTGACCAACACTCACAAGGGCTACGGCTGGACCATGAACCTGACGGCCACCGCTGAACCGGTGAAGAACCTGCACCTGATGGCCGCCTACACCCATACGGTGATGAAGGAAATGTCCGGCATGCCGGGCAGCAACGCCTCATCGGCCTGGTCGGGACTTTACTCGGTGAACGGTCCGAACCACGTGGAGCTGCACAATTCACAGTACGTCATCCCAGACCGCGTCATCGCTTCCGTCAGCTACACCTATCATAAGGACCACTTCAGCCTGTTCTATACCGGCTACCGGGGTGCAGGCTACAGCTTCGTCTACTCCAACGACCTCAACGGCGACGGCAACAACACCGACTTGATGTACATCCCCAAGAACGACAGCGAAATCCACTTCACCGACGAAAGTGACCGCCAGCTCTTCTGGGACTTCGTCAACCAAGACAACTATCTGAAGAATCATAAGGGCGAGTATGCCGAAGCCTACAGCGCATACGCTCCCTGGGTACACCGCTTCGACTTCCGCTGGGCTCACGACTTCGACCTGAAGCTGGGCAAGACCACCAACAAGCTACAACTGAGCGTGGACATCATGAACGTGGGTAACCTCTTCAACTCCAAGTGGGGTGTAGAAAAGAACATGAGCAACTGCAACAACGGCGCCATCCTGAAGGTGGACAAGGTGGAGAACGGCACGCCCTACTTCTCCATGTTCAAGAACAGCGACGGCACACCGCTTACCAGCTGGACGTTCAACCGCAACTACGACCAGTGCTGGAAGATGCAGATTGGTGTGAAGTACTACTTCAATTAACTGAAAATTGAGAATTGAAAAGAGAGCGGCAAAGCCGGCATGCCTGGATGAAAAAAAGGGCCGGTTGCCACTCTTTTTTTATATCTTTGCGTCATGAGAAAATTCGTATTGTTTATACTCCTGTTTGTCGCCCTCGGCCTGTATGCCGCAAGGCACACGACGGTCATCGTATCGCTCGACGGCTTCCGTTGGGACTATCCGCAGATGTACGACACGCCGTTCCTCGACTCCCTGGGCCGCCGCGGCGTCCGCGCGGTGATGCGCCCCTCGTTCCCCTCGAAAACGTTTCCCAACCACTACACGCTGGCTACGGGCCTGGTGCCCGACCATCACGGTATCATCGCCAACAAGTTCTATGACGTGGCTTCGGGCCGCACCTTCAGCATCGGCGACAAGATGACGGGCAAGGACGGCTCGTTCTACGGCGGTGAGCCCATCTGGCTGACGGCCCGCCGGCAAGGCATCCGGGTGGGCGTGGTCTACTGGCCCGGTTCCGACGTGGCCATCCGAGAGCAGTACCCCGACTACTATCACGACTACGCCAAGAAACCCCTGCTGACCTACAGCGAACGCCTCGACGAGGTGGAGCGGTTGCTAACGATGCCCCAGGACCGCCGGCCGCAGCTCGTCATGCTCTATTTCGACGAACCCGACAGCAGCGGCCACCGCTACGGCCCAGCTTCGCATGAGACCCGCCAAACAGTGGAAAAATTGGACTCGCTGCTGGCTGTTTTGTATAACCGACTGCGTGCCTTACCCGAAGGCGAGGACATCAACTTCATCGTCACCTCGGACCACGGCATGACCGCCACTTCGCCGGAGCGTATCATCCGCCTCTCGGAGTATCTGCAGCCCGACTGGTGCGAGCGCGTACTGGCCGACCTGCCCACGCTGATCTTCCCCAAGGCCGGACACGAGGACGACATCCTGAAGGCTCTGGAACGGGTGCCCCACCTGCGCGTGTGGCATCGGGAAGACGTACCTGCCTACCTGCGTTACGGCTCTAACCACAACGTGGCTCCCATCGTGGCCCTGCCCGACAACGGCTGGCTGGTGTCTGAAGACGGGCGGGTGAAACCCGGTAACCACGGTTTCGACCCCACGGCGTCAGACCTTTACGTACCCTTCCGGGCCGAAGGCCCCAACTTCAAGCGTGGATATGTGCGCACCGAGCTGTTCGACAACACCTGCATCTATCCGCTCCTTGCCTATCTGCTGGATATCGAGCCCGCGCCCTGCGACGGCAATCTCGACCAGGTGTCAGACCTACTGGAACCTTGAGCATGCATTAAAATATAATAGAAGAAAGATGAAAACAAAATTTTTAGTTCTGTTATTTGTCTGTCTGGGTATTGTCTGCAGGGGCGTCCAGGCACAAAATTATACGGGCAATGTGAAGGAACTGATACGTTTGTACTCGAGCCTGCACAAGCCGATAGTGATGGCCCACCGCATGTCTCCTCTGATGAAGGGATATGCTGAAAACTCCATGGAAACATTGGAATATAACATGAAACACTATCCGGATGCTATACAGGAAATTGATGTTCGGATTACGGCCGACGGGAAAGCTGTCCTGTTGCACGACGAGACACTGGACCGTACAACGACGGGGAAGGGGCGTCCTGATGCCTATACCTATCGTGAATTGAACCGGCTGGAACTGAAAGATGCCTGTGGCAATGTATTGAAAGGGCAAAGAATTCCTTTGTTGAAGGATGTGCTGTTGAAGACAAAGGGGAAAGTGGCTGTTATGCTTGACATGAAACCGGGTACTGACCCGGATATTATGATGGATATTGTGAAGCAGACGGGCATGCTGCATGAAGTGGTTGTGATATGTTATTCGGTTGACGATGGAGTGAACATGCATCGGAAATATCCCGAACTGTTGATAGCACTTGGGTTCAACAGCCGCGAGGACATCCTGAAAATCAAGAAATCAGGCATTCCGACTGACAGGCTCATAGCCTTAGTGCCGAAAGTGGTTCAAGAACAGTCGTATTATGACTGTATCAATGAAATGAAGGTACCGATATCTTTCAGCGCACAGGGCCGGATGGATCTGATGCCTGACGCTGTAGGGGAGTATAGGAAGATATACGATTCGGGTATCTCCATTCTTTGTACGGACAGCATTGCGAAAGCTTATGCTGCCTTTGGAGATTAATAATCTGTCAGCAATGTATATGTTTTGGACCGACTAATGCCGATCTTTTTTTAAATTTACCGAAGTACTGTTTCTATATATCCCATAGAAAGCAAAAATAAGTCGTGACATTCGACACAACATCCTTAGTTTTTTATGTTTCCCTGCCGGGAAACGTACATTTCCCGTGGCGGAAACTTACGTTTTCCAATAGGGAAACATACGTTTCGCTCATGGGAAACATAAAAATCTCAAGGCCGAATAGCAATATTCTCCAAGTCATTTTCATATTATGCATGTTTGTCTATCAGTCTTCAAGGCAAACAACTCCTAACTCCTTTCTATCAATATAATTGCCCAATAACCGCCCTCTTTTGATTAAGATAGGAAACAGCTCGGTATAGCCAAATCGAAAAACTTTGTTTTTCTTTTGTCTCTGCCCTCGCCTTTCGCTATCTTTGCAAACCGTAAGGTTGCAACTTAAAAATAAACTATATACGTATATGGAAAAGAAATTCAAACGGACGACCGTGACATCGGCGCTGCCCTATGCCAACGGCCCGGTCCATATCGGCCATCTGGCAGGTGTCTACGTACCGGCCGATATTTATGTGCGCTACCTGCGCCTGAAAAAAGAGGATGTGCTCTTCATTGGTGGTTCTGACGAACACGGGGTGCCCATCACCATCCGCGCCAAGAAGGAAGGAGTTACCCCACAGGACATTGTGGACCGCTACCACACTCTCATCAAGGATTCTTTCAAGGAATTTGGTATTTCATTCGATGTGTACGGACGTACTTCTTCTCCGACGCATCACCAAATGGCTTCTGATTTCTTCCGCAAACTGTACGACAAGCATGAATTCATCGAAAAGACTTCCATGCAGTATTACGACGAAGAAGCACATACCTTTCTGGCCGACCGTTACATTACGGGAGAATGTCCGCGCTGCCATGCACAAGGTGCCTACGGTGACCAGTGCGAAAAATGCGGCAGCACTTTGTCGCCTACTGAACTAATCAACCCGAAGAGTGCCATCAGTGGAAGCCAGCCGGTCATGAAGGAAACCAAACACTGGTACTTGCCACTGGACAAACACGAAGGATGGCTGCGCAAGTGGATTCTGGAAGACCACAAGGAATGGCGCCCGAACGTGTACGGACAGTGCAAGAGCTGGCTGGACATGGGACTTCAGCCGCGTGCCGTGAGCCGTGACCTCGACTGGGGTATTCCGGTACCGGTGGAAGGCGCAGAAGGCAAAGTGCTCTACGTATGGTTCGATGCGCCTATCGGCTATATCTCCAACACCAAGGAACTGCTGCCCGATTCATGGGAAAAATGGTGGAAAGACCCTGAAACCCGCCTGATTCATTTCATCGGAAAAGACAATATCGTGTTCCACTGTATCGTGTTCCCGGCCATGCTGAAAGCCGAAGGAAGCTACATCCTTCCGGACAACGTACCCGCCAACGAGTTCCTGAACCTGGAAGGCGACAAGATTTCTACTTCACGCAACTGGGCCGTATGGTTGCACGAATACCTTCAGGACTTCCCGGGCAAACAGGATGTGCTGCGTTACGTGCTGACTGCCAACGCTCCGGAAACCAAAGACAACGACTTCACCTGGAAAGATTTCCAGGCTCGCAACAACAACGAACTGGTAGCGGTATATGGAAACTTCGTAAACCGTGCCCTGGTACTGACGCACAAATACTTTGACGGCAAGGTACCGGCCTGCGGTGAACTGAACGACTACGACCGTGAAACCCTGAAAGAATTTGCCGACGTAAAAGCAGAAGTGGAAAAACTGCTGGATGTATTCAAGTTCCGCGATGCACAGAAGGAAGCCATGAACCTGGCCCGCATCGGAAACAAATACCTGGCCGATACTGAACCTTGGAAACTGGCCAAGACCGACATGGGACGGGTGGCAACCATCCTGAACATTGCCTTGCAGCTGGTAGCCAACCTGTCTATCGCTTTCGAACCGTTCCTGCCGTTCAGCTCTGAAAAACTGCGCAAGATGCTGAACCTGGAAAGCTTCGACTGGGAACAGCTGGGACGTACCGACCTGCTGGCGGAAGGTCATCAGCTGAACAAGGCGGAACTGCTGTTCGAAAAGATTGAAGATGATGTGATTCAGGCACAGGTGGACAAACTGCTGGCTACCAAGAAAGCCAACGAGGCAGCCAACTACAAGGCCAACCCCATCAAACCGACCATCGCATTCGAGGAATTTGAAAAGCTGGACATCCGTGTAGGTACGGTGCTGGAATGTGAAAACGTACCCAAGATGAAGAAGCTGCTGAAATTCAAGATTGCCGACGGACTGGAAAACCGTACCATCGTCAGCGGAATTGCCCAGCACTACAAACCGGAAGAACTGGTAGGCAAGCAGGTGCTGTTCATTGCCAACCTGGCTCCGCGTCAGTTCAAGAACGGACTGGTAAGCGAAGGTATGATTCTCAGCGCAGAAAACTTCGACGGTTCCTTGTCCGTGACAACCACTTTGAACGAAGTAAAACCGGGAAGTGAGGTGAAATAATCCCGCTTCTCCCACTCCATTTTATATACTGACAGACACACGCAGATTTCCCTGGCCCACCCATGGAGGTCTGCGTGGTTTGTTCCATTACATCCAAGAAACGAGCATGCCCGAACACTCTTTAAAAGAAAAAACCGCCAAAGGACTACTTTGGGGAGGTATCAACAACGGAGCCATGCAGGTACTGAACCTGGCCTTCGGCATCGTGACAGCCCGCATTCTGAACGACAGCGACTACGGAATGGTGGGCATGCTGAGCATTTTCTCCCTGATTGCCGGCTCTTTGCAGGAAAGCGGATTCACCGCGGCCTTGGTCAACAAGAAAGAGATTACGCACCAGGATTACAACGCGGTATTCTGGTTCTGCAGCGGACTGAGCCTGACTCTCTACCTGATTCTAGCCGGATGTGCCCCGCTTATCGCCGATTTTTACCACAACGATGCACTGGTTCCCTTGGCGCGTTACTCGTTCCTGGGCTTCTTCATTGCCAGCTTGGGGATTCCACATAGTGCTTATCTCTTCCGCAACCTGATGGTGAAACAGAAAGCCTTGTCGAGCATCATTGCCCTGCTGGTATCCGGTACCACCGGTGTCACCATGGCCCTGCTGGGCTATTCTTACTGGGGAATTGCCACGCAAAGCATTGTCTACGTGGCGGTCATCAACCTGTGCTACCTGTATTTCTCGCCCTGGCGACCGACGTTCAATTTTGATTTCAGTCCCCTGAGAAGCATGGTCGGCTTCAGCAGCAAACTCCTGCTGACCAATATTTTCAACCACATCAACAACAACCTGTTCTCCATCATCTTAGGACGTTACTACTCTGAACGGGAGGTAGGACAGTTCAATCAGGCCAACAAATGGAACCTGATGGGGCACTCCTTGATTACGGGTATGGTGAGCAGTGTGGCCCTTCCTGTACTGCGCCAGGTGGCCGACGACTCTGAACGCCAGTGCCGTGTGTTCCGCAAGATGCTCCGCTTTACGGCCTTCATCTCTTTCCCGGTGATGCTGGGCCTGTCCCTCATCGCCCCGGAAATGATAACCCTGACCATCGGCAGCAAATGGCTGCCCAGTGCCCACATCCTGCAACTGTTGGCCATAGGGGGGGCCTTCCTGCCAGTGACCAACCTCTACACCAACCTGCTCATCAGCAAGGGAAAATCCAACCTCTTCATGTGGAACACCATCGCACAGGGCACCAGCCAGCTCGTGGTGATGTACCTGCTCTATCCATACGGCATCCACCGCATGATTCTGGTATATATCGCCATCAATGTGGGGTGGCTGCTGGTATGGCACTATTTCGTGTGGAGGGAAATCAGGCTCAGCCTCTTCCATGCCGTGAAAGACGTCTGTTCGTTCGGCCTCATCGCCGCCCTGATCATGGGAGGTGTCTATTTCCTGACCCGTTCCATCGAGAACATTTATTGGCTGGTGACCCTGAAAATCCTCTCTGCCGGAATACTGTATCCGCTCATTATCTGGCTCAGCGGTTCCGTCACCTTCAAAGAAAGCCTGAACTACTTGCTCAAAAAGAAAAGCTAAATGAAAACTGTATCCATCGTACTCTGCTCCTACAACGGCGAACGCTTCCTGAAAACACAGCTGGACAGCATCGTCTGCCAGACTTATCCCATCCACGAACTGATTATTCAGGACGACGGGTCTACCGACCATACGTTGGACATCGCCCGGGAATATGCCGCGCAATATCCTTTTATCCGGATTGAACAGCATCCGCAAAACCTCGGCTTCAACCGTAACTTTGAGAATGCACTGAAAAAGGCCACCGGAGATTTCATCGCCATTGCCGACCAGGACGATATCTGGTACCCGGAAAAAATCGCCAAACAGGTACAAGCCATCGGTACGCACGACCTCTGCATTTCCGGCTATCACACCGACCCCACTTATCAGGAAGGGCAAATGAAAAAAACAGTCATTCCCCGCCACAACCTGGAATACCTGCTGTTTTACGACAGTACCCCCGGACACAGTATGCTGCTGACCCGTGACTTCATCCGGCAGGTTTTTACGGAATGGGACGGGCACATCCTCTACGACTGGTGGCTGAGCGTCAATGCCCAACTGGGAAAAGGCATCGCCTGCGTAAACGAGCCCCTTAACTGGCACCGCCCGCACCAAGGCTCCGCCATCAACCGGCTTAACGCGCAATATGCAGCTTATCTGGTGAAGAAACCGACCTGGCAACCCTATGTCTATGGTTTCCGCAAGTTCCGTGAGCAACAGCGACTGACCACCTGGCAGTTTTTCTACGGCTACATCCACCGGCATACCAGTAAGGACAAGCACACCCTGGCCTATCAACTCAGTGGCCTCTTGCTGAAAAGAGATCCAATCAGCCTGTGCCGTCTGTGTCTGCTTTGCATGCGGTTCAAACACCTGATTTACTTCTATCCACAGCAGAAAGGAGTACTCAGTTACGTAAGGAGTTTCTGCTATCCGATGATACGGGCCTACGGGAATACTTATTTTTACCTTTAAATTGGAGAGGTGAGCAAGATTTCGTATTTTTGTCACAATTTATCGTCCATACACGCATGAAAAAGAACATTGCAGTCATATTAGCCGGAGGGGTAGGAAGCCGACTGGGACTTTCCACTCCCAAACAATTCTTCAAGGTGGCCGGAAAGATGGTCGTGGAACACACGGTAGACGCCTTCGAACGCAATCCCCACATCGACGAGATTGCCATCGTCTCCAACCCGTTCTATATTTCTGAATTTGAGAACATCGTCATCAAAAACGGATGGAAGAAAATCAAGAAAATCCTCAAAGGAGGAAAAGAACGGTACGATTCCAGCCTTTCTGCCATTGAAGCCTACGCCGACAGTGATGTCAACCTGATTTTTCATGACGCCGTACGCCCGCTCATCAGCCAGCGCATCCTCAACGACGTGATTGAAGCGCTCGACAAATATGAGGCGATTGACGTGGCCCTGCCTTCTGCCGATACCATCATCGAGGTGGAAGACGATTTCATCTGCCAAATTCCGGACCGTTCCCGACTGAGACGCGGACAGACTCCGCAGGCTTTTGCCATCGACACCATCCGGAAGGCCTACCAGATTGCGCTGAAAGACCCGAACTTCAAAGTGACGGACGACTGTGGCGTAGTGAAGAAATATCTGCCGGAAGTACCCATCTACGTGGTACAAGGGGAAGAAAGCAACATGAAGCTGACCTACAAGGAGGATACGTATCTGCTCGACAAGTTCTTCCAGCTCCGGAAAAGTGAGCTGAACCACGAACCGATTCAAGAAGAGACTTTCCGCGACAAAGTGGCTGTCATCTTCGGAGGAAGCTACGGCATCGGGGCTGAAACCGCCCGGATGCTGCAGGAAAAAGGCGGAAAGGTGTACTGTTTCTCCCGCAGCCTCAACCATACGGATGTAGGTAACCGACAGGCAGTGAAGGAAGCCTTGGAATCGGTCTACCAGAAAGAGAAACGCATCGACTTCGTAGTCAATACGGCCGGTGTACTCAACAAAGAACCGTTGATTTCCACCTCTTACGAGACCATCCAGTCGGCTGTACAGACCAACTACATGGGTACGGTCAACGTGGCCCTGGAAGCCTTCCCCTACCTGAAAGAGACCAAGGGACAACTGATTTTCTTCACATCCAGCTCTTACACCCGTGGACGGGCTTTCTACAGCATCTATTCGTCGACAAAGGCGGCCATCGTGAACTTTGTACAGGCCATTGCCCAAGAATGGGAAAGTTTCGGTATCCATATCAACTGTATCAACCCGGAACGGACCAAGACCCCGATGCGGGTACATAACTTCGGCATTGAACCGGAAGACACTCTGCTATCGGCAGAGAAAGTGGCTGAAGCCACCCTGAGAACCTTAGCCTCCGACTATACTGGACAAGTGATTGACGTAAAACGGGAAACATTATGAACAATCCGTTCCTGACTGAATATGTAAAGCAAAACCTGAGAGTTTGCCAATTAAAGCAGCTCTCCATCCTGGAAGAAGTAGACCGCATCTGCCGGAAGCACCGGATTGACTACTGGCTGGACGGCGGCAGCCTACTGGGAGCCATCCGTCACGGAGGATTCATCCCCTGGGACGACGACATCGACATCGCCATGACCTTGGAAGGGCTGAAACAGTTTATCCGCGTAGCCCCTCAGGAACTGTGCGAAGGACTCTTCCTGCAAACTTCGGAAAGCGACCCTACCCACAAGGAACCGATTGTCAAGGTGCGCGACCTGAACTCGCTGTACATCGAAAGCGGAGATAACATGCAGGCCCCCTACCAGAAGGGACTGTACATCGACATCTTCCCCTTTATTGATTATCCCAGCGTACCGAAATCGTGGGTAAAAAAACTGACCAAAGGCATTTCTACCAGCTACTCCATCCTGCACAAGGCGCACTACTATTCCTTGCGTGCCTTTGCCGAATACTTCTGGTTTCATGCCAAATACGGTCTCTATCGGACCCTCTGGGGATTGCTCAACCTTCTTTATCCCAAAGATACCTACATGTCCAATATCCTTATCAACAACGGATACGGCATCATGCACCGCAAAGACTCCATCTTCCCGCTGGGGCGCATGACCTTTGAAGGAAAAGAATTTCCGGCTCCGCACAACCCGGACGCCTACCTGAAAGACCTCTACAAGAATTATATGGAAATCCCGCCAGAGGATAAACGCAAGATACATGCCATTTATGTACATCCGGAACTTATAAACCATGGAAACAACAAATAAACTCATACATAGCAATCCGGCCCTTGTTGATGTGGCCGTATTGATTCTGTTTTTCAACCGCCCTGAACCTCTGTCTGCCGTATTCGAACAAGTTAAAAAGGCCCGTCCTTCCAAGCTGTTCCTCTATCAGGATGGCCCAAGAGGAGAAAAAGATATGCCCGGCATTTTGGCTTGCCGAAAGATAGTCGATGAAATAGACTGGGAATGTGAAGTGCATCAATGGTACCAGGAAAAGAATTTTGGTTGTGACCCATCTGAATATCTTTCTCAAAAATGGGCCTTTTCCATTGTCGAGAAATGCATTGTACTTGAAGACGATGACATTCCTTCACTCTCCTTTTTCCCATTCTGCAAAGAACTGCTGGACAAATATGAGCATGACACACGTATCAGTATGATTACGGGAATAAACTACGATGAAATCAGTAAAGACATGCCGTATGATTATTTCTTTGCTACGACTTTCTCCATCTCAGGATGGGCCAGCTGGCGTCGTGTCATCGACCAATGGGATGAACACTATAGTTTCCTGGACGATGCTTTCAACCTGCAACAATTGGAAGAATACATCAAAGAAAGAAAATACCAGAAAGAATTTATCGAGTTTTGCCGTCACCATCGGGAAAGCGGGAAAGCTTATTATGAAACAATCTTTCATGCAGCCATATTCTTTAATTCCGGCCTGAGCATTGTCCCGTCCAGGAACATGATTAATAACCTGGGAGCTACCGCCGGTTCCACTCACTTTGGCGGAAGCAACGACTTGCTCCCAAGAGGATATCGCCGCATTTTTACCATGCAGCGCCATGAACTGAACTTCCCGCTGAAACACCCGCGTTATGTCATTGAGAATGTGGGCTACAAAAATCGGATGTTCCGCATCATGGCCTGGGGACATCCGTGGATTAAAATCGGACGCTCGTTCGAAGAGCTCTACTTGAACCTATGCCACGGAAATTTCAAGAACATTGGAAAAGCATTGATCAACCGCATCAATAAATGGTTAGGACGTAACAAATGGCGTTAATACCTGAGACATGAACCCAAAACTCAATATTTATTTCTATCACACCCGTCTCACACGGGAAAGTTATGAAGAATGGAAAGACTTCCGCTTTCCCGGACATATTCTGTATGGCTTGCCTTTGCTGGAAAACTACGGCATCCAGTCGGTCATGCACCGTTATAAAGCCTTTTCCAGCCGATGGAAACTGATGCTCTATGCTACCAAAGAAATTCTTTTCTGCAAAGAGAAATATGAGGTGCTTTACGGCACCTCTTTCCGGGGTTTGGAACTGATAATCTTCTTACGAGCCCTCGGCCTGTATCAGAAACCCATTGTGATATGGCATCACACCGCTTTGCGCAAGTCACCTCATCGGCTGAAAGAAGCCATCTCCCGTTTCTTCTACCGGGGCATCGACCACATGTTCCTCTTCAGCCGGAAACTGATTCAAGATTCCATTGCCACCCACAAAGTGCCGGAACATAAGCTGGAGCTGATTCACTGGGGGCCGGATCTGGCTTTCTACGACCACCTGCTCAAAGAGCTTCCCCCACAACCACGGGAAGGCTACATCTCGACAGGAAAGGAAAACCGTGACCTGAAAACCATGCTGGAAGCTTTCTCACAGACGGAGGAAGACCTGGAGGTCTTCATTGCGGAAGAATGTGGCTATCTCAATTACAAACAGATAGCCGACAGCCTGACACTGACCGACAACATCCACATCCACTACACCGAAGGAGTCATCCCTTACGAGCTGGCAAAGAAAGTGGCCCGGAAAAAAGCCATTGTCATCTGCTGTCTGGACTTTCCTTATACCGTAGGACTCACCACCTTAGTGGAAGCATACGCACTGGGCATCCCGGTCATCTGCTCAAAGAATCCCAACTTCGAGATTGACATTGAAAAAGAAGGAATCGGCATTGCGGTGGAATATGGTGATGTGGAAGGCTGGGTAAAAGCCATCCGTTACCTGCATACCCATCCGGAAGATGCGGAACGAATGGGAAGAAATGCCCGGAAATTAGGAGAAGAACGATTTAATTTGGCTCTATTCAGTAAGGAAATTGCCGAAAGACTGTTGCACATAAGTGCAAAAAACTCCTAACTTTGCAGAAAATTTGAACGACACGCCATGAGAGTACTTATCATCAATACTGCTGAACGCATAGGAGGTGCCGCCATTGCGGCCAACCGGCTGATGGAAGCCCTGAAAAACAACGGGATAAAAGCCAAAATGCTGGTCCGCAACAAACAGACCGACCAGGTAACCGTTGTCTCACTCAAGAAATCATGGCGTAGAATCTGGCAATTCATGTGGGAACGCATTGTCATCTGGGCAGCCAACGGTTTCAAGCGCCACAACCTGTTCGCTGTCGACATCGCCAACACGGGCACGGACATCACTTCCCTACCCGAATTTCGCCAGGCCGATGTCATCCACCTGCACTGGATCAATCAGGGGATGCTTTCTTTAAAGGACATACAACGTATCCTTTCTTCGGGCAAGCCCGTAGTATGGACGCTGCACGACATGTGGCCTTTTACCGGCATTTGCCACTATTCAGGAGAATGTGAGAAATACACCACGGAATGCCACAACTGCCCGCTCCTGCTGAAACCTCACCGCCATGACTTGTCGGAAAAGACCTTCCGCAAGAAACAAAAACTGTATGCCACAGCCCCCATCACGTTCATCGCCTGCAGCCGGTGGCTGGAAGCCATGGCCCGGAAAAGTTCCTTGCTCCAGGGGCACGCCATCACCAATATCCCTAATGCCATCAATACCAATCTGTTCAAGCCACGGGCCAAGAAATTCGCGCGTGAAAAGCTGCATCTTCCCACCGACAAAAAGCTGTTGTTGTTCGGTTCCATGAAAATCACCGACAAACGGAAAGGCATCGATTACCTGATAGAAGCCTGCAAACTGCTGTCCCGACAAGAGCCTGAACTCAGTCGGCAATTAGGCGTAGTGGTGCTGGGAAGCCAAGCCGAACAGTGCAAGTCACTCTTCCCCTTCCCCATTTACCCGATGAACTACGTCAGCAACGAAAAGGAGCTGGTGGATATCTATAATGCCGTCGACCTCTACGTGACCCCTTCACTGCAAGACAACCTGCCCAACACCATTGTGGAAGCAATGGCCTGCGGTATTCCTTGTGTAGGATTCAATGTAGGAGGTATCCCTCAAATGATTGACCACCTTCACAATGGTTATGTAGCCCGATACAAATCGGCTGAGGATTTGGCCAATGGCATCTGCTGGACTCTCACCGAAGGTGACTACGATACGTTGAGTTCTGAAGCCTACCGTAAAGCAGTAACCACGTATTCTGAAATGACGGTGGCCAACCAGTACATTCAAATATACAACCACATTACCGGAAAAAATGCATAATTTTCACCACTTACATCCCAAGTTCTCTATCATTACCGTCACTTACAATGCCGGAGCCGTATTGGAAGATACCATTCAAAGTGTCATCACGCAAACGTACAAGAATGTGGAATACATCATCGTGGACGGAGGGTCGAAAGACCGTACGCTACAGATTGTCGACCAGTACAAGGAGCACATACACACGGTGGTGAGCGAACCGGACAAAGGACTGTATGACGCCATGAACAAAGGTATCAGGCTGGCTACCGGCGATTACCTTTGTTTCCTGAATGCCGGCGATGAGCTGCACGAAGACGATACCCTCCAGCTCATGGTGCATTCTCTTACGGAATCAACCCTGCCGGATGTGCTATATGGCGACACGGCCATCGTGGACGAAGAAGGACACTTTCTGCACATGCGCCGTCTCAGTCCCCCCGAAAACCTGAACTGGAAAAGCTTCAAGGAAGGCATGCTGGTCTGCCATCAGGCTTTCTTTGCCCGCCGTGACCTGGTAGAACCCTACGACCTGCACTACCGTTTCTCGGCCGACTTTGACTGGTGCATCCGAATCATGAAAAAAAGCAAGGTGCTCCATCACACTCACCTCATACTCATTGATTACCTGAATGAAGGAATGACCACCCGCAACCATAAGGCATCCCTGAAAGAACGCTTCCACATCATGTGCAAGCATTATGGCGTAATATCTACCGTCATGCACCATGCCTGGTTCGTCGTCCGGGCCCTAAAAAACAAGAAACGTCCTGCTTCCAATGCGTAAGCATTTTCCACAGGACATTTTATCTTCTCAAAGTAATTCTCCTTTATTCTTTTTTCTGCTTTCTCCAAGCCAATACCACAGCTACGACGATTGCCAGCAACAGGATTCCCAGTGCCACGAAAGCAACCGTTTCCGTCACATGCAGTGATTTCGGGTCGAACGTAAATTCTACCACATGCTTTCCTGCCGGCACGTTCATCGCACGCAGAATGTAATCTGCACGGCCATGAGGTACTTCTTTTCCATCAATGAACGAACGCCAGCCCGGATAATAGATTTCGGCAAAGACCACGGTTCCTCCTTTCGGTGAATTGACTTCATATTTCAGGGCGTTCGGCTCATAATTCTTCAACACAATCGAATTCAAACTATCGGCTTCCGCAGACGCCTTCACCTCATTCTGGAACTTCTTGTCGACCACGGCCACCGTTGCCAGATTGACGTGATGCAAGGCCTCTATTTCCTCATTGGCATTGTTCACGTATTGCACCTTCTCCACAAACCAAGCATTGCCTAACGCATGCGGATTGAATACCGGAATGGTCTTGCCCTGCTGCAGCGGGATGATGAAATAGCGCGTGTTCAGCATGTTCAGCACCGGTGTCAGCGTATCGCCCACCTGACTCAAATCGGCATTTACTGCCGGCAACGTCTTAAACAAAGAAGTAATCTCACCTTGGATATGTTCGTCAATCATCTCCTGATAACGACGAAGCTTGGCGGCATGATATCCACCGATACTCTTGTGCCAGTAGGCCGTATTGTTTTCATTGAACGTATTGACGGACAAGTTCAGCACACGATAGTCCAGCGATTTGTCTTGCAGAATCTCCCGGTCAGTTTCCGACGGCTCCAGGAATGGCTGCATCTCCGTGCCTTTTGCCACGAACTGTTCATCGTACAGATAGCGTTTGTTGACGCTCCACATATCCACCAGACACAGCAAAGCCAACAAGCCCACCAGCAGTTTGGCCTTCAATTTCCCGGCACAATACGCCCACAACAGCACTGCCCCTATCAATACCACAAAGAAACTGCGCCATGCGTCGGACGTAAAAATGGATTTACGCACCTCTTCCAGATTGACCAGAATCGGAGCCAGCTGGTCGGCCGGAATGGCATTCTGCAACGCGTTCATTTCGGCAGAAGAGACATACGACGGGAAGAAGAAGCTCGGCGCCAATGCAAACAGCAAAGACAGGCCGCCCGTCAACACAAAAGTAATGTAAAAGGCTTTGCGCGATTCATTCCACAATTGCGGACGCTCTACCACTTCTTTCAATGCCATAATGGCCAGCAAAGGAATGGTAAACTCTGCAATGACCAGAATGGAAGATACCGCACGGAACTTGCTGTACATCGGGATATAGTCGATAAAGAAATCCGTCAGCCCCATGAAGTTATGTCCCCAGGAGAGCAAGATGGAGAACGCGGTACCGACAACCAATGCCCATTTCATCGGACCCTTCACAATGAACAGCCCCAGAATGAAAAGGAACATCACGAAGGCACCCACATACACCGGTCCGGAAGTACCGGGCTGTTCACCCCAATATTGCCCCAGCTGGCTATACAGCCCCATATAATTCGGGTCGGCCTTCTCCATGGCCTTTTCATTGTTTGCCAACGGTACGGAAGCACCTCCTTTCACATTGGGTACCAGCAAGGAGAAAGTTTCCCCGATTCCATAACTCCACTGGGTGATATAGCTTCTTTCCAATCCGCTGCTTGTCTGGTCCGGATTGTTTTCTTTCACCAGTTCGCTCTTGCCACGCATGGTCTCCTTGCTGTATTCATACGTGTGATACAGGTTCGACAAGTTCACGCAGACACCCACCAGACCAGCCACAATCAAGACTCCAGTAGCTTTAATGAACTGAGGCATCTTCTTTTCCCGCCATGCCATCACGCCATAGGCGATGGCCATAAACAGCATGACAAACAAGAAGTAATAACTCATCTGCGGATGGTTGGCCATAATCTGAAGCGCGACAAACAAAGCGGTCACGATACCTCCCGCCAGCAATTTCCCCCGATAAGCCAGTACCATACCGGCAATCGTGGGCGGGATATAAGCCAAAGCCACAAACTTCCAGATATGTCCGGCCGCAATGATGATGAAGAAATAAGACGAAAAGGCCCAGAGAATGGCACCCAGTGCCGACATCCACACCTTGAAATCAAAAGCCCGCAACAGGATATAAAAGCCCAGCAGCATTACAAACACATACCACACGTAGGTCGGCAAAAAGAGGTGATACACCTTCTGAATCCAGCTCAACGTATCGGTCGAGTCGTAACTGGGCGACATCTGATAGGTAGGCATACCGCCAAAAATAGAATTGGTCCACCGGGTCCGCTCACCTGTCTTCTCCAAGTATTCACTCATCTCACGTCCCGAACCGATACCGGCCACGGCATCGTGCTGTGCCAGAATGCGTCCTTCGGTCACTGCCGGAAAGAAATAAGCAAACGAAATGATAGCAAAAAGAACGATGACTACCACGTCGGGCAGTAGTTTCTTGAACAAGTTCATATTATTCATAATTAATGTTTTCGGCAGGCAAAGATAACATAATACTGCCTGAAAAGTCGTAAATTTGCCCCTGAAAATCTTTTTTAACGCATGAAAATAGGAATCATCACCGCCATGGCTTCCGAACAGAAGCAACTGGCCAACCAACTCGAGAACAAGACTGAACGTAAAGAGGGCCCCTTCACCTACATTGAAGGCTCCATCAAGCACAATACCATCATTCTGATGCAATGCGGCATCGGGAAAGTCAATGCTGCCGCAGGTACCGTGGAACTCATCCGCACCTTCCAGCCCGACTGCATCATCAGCACCGGAGTGGCAGGAGGAATCGACAGCTGCCTGAAAATAATGGATGTGGTAGTCAGCCAGCAAATCGTGTACCACGACGTATGGTGCGGCGAAGGCAATGCCTACGGACAGATACAAGGTCTCCCGACGTTCTTCCAAGGCAACGAAACGCTCTATCAGTGTGCGCTCTCACTGGATACGGAAACAGCCATTCACGGAGGTCTTATCTGCACGGGCGACAAGTTCATCACCGACCGCAGCGAACTGGACGAAATCAAGCGTAACTTCCCCGAAGGGCTGGCTGTCGATATGGAATCAGCTTCCATCGCCCAGGTATGCTACCTCTATCAGGTGCCTTTCATCAGCTTCCGCATCATCAGTGACACTCCGGGAGCCGACAAGCATTTTGAACAGTACCTGAACTTCTGGGGGGAAATGGCCGACCGCTCCTTCCATGTGACCGAGACTTTCTTGAAAGCATTACCCAACAAACTATAACGAATCATGAAAAAGATACCAAGCTTTACCGTAGACCATATTCATCTGAAACGTGGTATTTTCGTATCCCGTAAAGATGAAGTCGGAAATGAAGTGGTCACCACTTTCGACATCCGCATGAAAGAGCCGAACCGTGAACCGGCGTTAGGCCCTGCTGCCATCCATACCATCGAACACCTGGCTGCCACTTTCCTGCGCAACCATCCGGTATGGGCCGATAAAATCATCTATTGGGGGCCGATGGGCTGCCTCACCGGAAACTACCTGGTAGTGAAAGGTGACTTGCAATCCAAAGACATTGCACCGCTGATGAACGAAACCTTCCGCTTCATTGCCGACTATGAAGGCGAAGTGCCGGGCGCCACTCCCAAAGATTGCGGCAACTATCTTATGATGAACTTGCCCATGGCGAAATGGGAAGCTGCCAAGTTCCTGCACGAAGTGCTGGAACAGCTCACCGAAGAAAACCTGAACTATCCGGCTTCCCTGTAAAATCATATTCCCTGCCCCAAAAGCCACGCACAGGGCATCTCCTGAGGGCAGGTCCAGAAAACAAAAAGCCCGGCCAGGCGCCTTTCAGACAGCCTGCCGGTGCTCTGCCAGTACTTCCTAAGCAGTACCGTAGTACTTCCTCGGCAGTACTCCAGTACTTTCAGGGGAGTACTGCAGTACTGCCTAAGGAGGATTATTCAGCTTTCAATACCACTTCCGTTCCTTTCAAAAGCGGAGAAGTCAGTTTGACCCGAATCTCTCCTTTCTGTCCTGTAGTTTGGATATAAGCCAGCAAACGCCCGTGATAAGCCCGATGACGGTTATCCGTATAATCACTCATATCACTGTTATCTGAGCCTTCCAATCCTAAAAGACGGGCGGGGCCCTCAATTTCACAAGTCACTTCGTTGTCTCCCAATTTCACCACAGTGCCCTGCTCATCGACCACTTCAATCGTAACATGAGCCGTAGCTTTTTCCGGCGACAACACGTCCTTATCTACCGTAGCCCGCAGCGCGTATGGACGACCCGAAGTCTTTATGGTATAGGTAGAAAGCACCTTTCCGCTTTCATCACAACCTTCGGCACGAAGTTCTCCATCCTGATAAGGAATGTCCCAGTAGATGATTCCGCTCTTGTCATCGTAAGGCTTCATCGGTCCGACTTCCTTTCCGTCGAGCAACAGGCGTGCCTGTGGCGCGTTGGTATAACATACTACCCGAATCAGCTGGCCCGGAGCATAGTTCCAGCTGTCCCAGGCATCCATGGAAAGCCAACCGTGTCCCGGTTTCACCGGATAAGTACCGATGTATGTCATCGGTTTGTCGCTCCACAACGAAGCCCGGAAATAACCACGCGGCTTCGCAAAACTGCCGAAGTCCAGCAAACCTGTATACAATCCACGGGACGGCCATCTTCCGGCCTCACCCAGATAATCGGTACCTGTCCACAAGAACTGTCCGAAAATAAAATCATTGTCACGAACGGCATGCCAAGCCTCAATGCCTACTCCTGTTTCACTTCCGTAAATGATACGCTTCGGATAAGTTTTGTGGTCTTCTGCATAACGGTCTTCCGTATAATTATACCCCACCACGTCTACCGCTTCCGGGTAAGCTGTCTGGTTGGACATGATTACACCGGCCAGTGCTCCCGTAACCGGACGTGAAGTATCTACGGCGCGCACACAAGCCGCCAGTTTCTGGGCAATCACCCCAATCCGCATGGCGTCGGGCGCGTCGGGCTTATAGCCACCGAACATCGGCTGGTTAATCTTTGCTCCATCCAATATCGGATGAGAATAAGGGTCATTGGGATAATCCACCTCATTTCCGATACTCCACAAAAAGACAGACGGATGATTCCGGTCGCGACGTACCATATCCGTCACGTCCTGCTCAATCCATTCTTCAAAGAAATCGAAAGAACCGTCATAACTGGGTTCTCCCACATTCCATCCTTTTATCCATTTTCGCTTCGGAAATTCCCATTCATCGGAAGCCTCATCCATGACCAGAAATCCCATGCGGTCACATAAATCATACAGTACCGGAGCCTGCGGATTGTGGCTCATACGAATGGCATTCGCCCCGATTGCTTTCAAGTTCTTCAAACGTCTTTCCCAAACCTCCGGCGGTACGACTGCACCCAGCACTCCGGCATCATGATGCAGACACACCCCTTTCACCTTCATCCACTGTCCGTTCAATGCGAATCCCTTGTTGGCATCAAACTGAAGTGTACGCAAGCCTACAGAACTAGAGGCGCCATCTATCCGCTTTCCATCGCAATACAGCTCAGCCTTCAATGTATAAAGATAAGGATTATCCAGGTTCCAGCGGTGCGGCTTCTTCACCTTCAACGAAAGCGTTTGCTTGGAAAGTCCTTTCTCCTTTCCAGCCACATCTTTCCGGTTTTCTGCCACAAGCTTCCCATCCGCATCATACAAGGCAGCCTTCACTTCCAGTCGGCCCTCAGCCTTTACATGCTTTTCTACTTCCAGTTCTACTGAAACGACAGCCTGCTTGTCGGTAATCGAAGTTGCATGCCAACCTAATCCCCATTGTGCCAAATGAATCTCCGGTGCCGCTACCATCCACACATCCCGGTAAATACCCGAGCCCGTGTACCAGCGGGAATCTGCATACCGGCTATGGTCTACACGCACGGCCAGCACATTGTCGCCTTCTTTCAAATACGGAGTCATGTCGTACATAAAAGAAATGTATCCGTTGGGGCGCTTTCCCAGGAGATGTCCGTTCAAATACACCTCACTCCGGTTATACACACCTTCAAAATAGATATAATGACGTGCGGCCTCATCAGTCAGCTGAAAATGTTTCCGGTACCAGCCTATTCCTCCCGGCAGATAGCCCGTACAGCTTGCCAGTGAAGGCGACAGCTGTCCCTCGATAGACCAGTCGTGTGGCAAGTCCAGCTTCCGCCATTTACTGTCATCATACGAAACAGATGCACTCAGGCTATCATCCGAAAGGCTGAACAACCAGCCATCGTTAAATTTTTTTGCCTCTCCGAAAGAGACTTGGGCATGCATCGACATACAAGAAAACAGCCCTAATAACACTATCCAAAATACCTTATTCTTCATCTTCAATTTATTGGTTCCTATTTCAGTTCATACACTACAGTAGTCACACTTTCCGCATCCAACACCACGGGGTCTCCCTCTTGCACAACTTTCTCAACCAATTGCTTGGTGCCCGAAGTGGTATACGTCTTGATGGTTTTCGGTTCTCCACCCCAATTCTGACGTGTTTCGTTCAAGCGAATGCCCTTGCTCGACAAGTTCGTGTACACCGCTACAATGCAATCCTGCTGCGGTGACATCCAGGCAGAACCGAAGAAACTCATCGACTCATTCAATGTCATAGAAATCCGATGATATCCAGGACGGATAAAACGGCTGTAATTACCCAATACCCACAAAGTTGAAGTCGCATTGAAGCTTCCTTCTTCTTCCAGATTATCTATGCTTTCCTTGTCTCCGGCCCAACCTTTAGGAGTCAATGCCACCAATAAGAAACGGTTCTTCTGTCCCCATCTGGACACATCCATTGCTACCCAATAATTCCAGGAAGTAACGTTAGCCACCGTCAGGTCGTTATGAATGACTTTCGACATATACAAAGCGATATCCATTTCTGAAGCGGCATCATATCCGACAAATTCCGACGAACTATAATTATCGCCCAGCATACTCCATTCACTTTGCCACACATCTACCCCATACTGTTCGGCAGCCTGTGCCACTTTTTTACGCACGTCACGCATTCCATCCCACGTGCCATCTGTCCAATAACTATGTCCACAAATCAACTTCTCCACATGCGACAGATTACCCACATAGGCAGGAGATGAAGAAGAGAAAAAGGCCGAAAGTACATTACTGCGGTTCGCATCATCCTTCACCTTGTAAAGATACTCCCAATCTCCGGATTCTCCTAATAAAATATTAGTAGAAAGGCCTTTTTGAGTCAGCTGAGCATCAAGCTCCCGAGCCAGTTTGGCCACTTCCTCATTCTTCCAGCCACTACCTTCCTGACCATTCCCATCCCAATTATACTGCGGTTCATTCACCGGAGAGATATGGCTGACCGGATATCCTTCATCCACATAATGTTTAGCGACCTCCGCCATATAAGAAGCAAAATCATCATAGCACTCTGATTTCAGGTTCGCACTGCCTCCATTTTGGGAAAATCCCTTTCCGTTCAAGGTGTACTGCACCGGAGGAGTATTACTAAACAAAACGAAATTATCAATTCCAAACTCTTTAGCCCGGCTCATGAAATACCGCTGCCCCTCACAACGCGTCCAGTCCAACGACAAGTTATCCGTCAGATAAGATTCCGCACGTCGTGATTTGTCTACAATACCACTTCCATCGCCTTGTTCTGCGCTTCCACCGCCTAAATTTACCCGCCACATGGAGAGTCCGATTCCTTTTGGCTGTCCATCCACAATTTCCGAGGAGAACAAAAGTTCAGAAATACGGTCACGGCTACTTGTCCAATATTTACCAATATACGCAGGTGTCCAACAGTCGGATGCACCAAAGCCGACCATTGTCTGAAAAGCCTGTCCCGCATTAATCGTTACATTTTTTTCCACACTGACTATTTCTTCCTGATTTTCTCCAGGATTTTCGGGAGTGTTATCACTGCATGCGGCCAGACTCAAAGCGCCCAATATGATTGCATATTTTTTCATCACTACAAAATTTTAAATAAAAATGCCATCCAGAAGAACTTAAGACATTCCTCTGAATGGCATAATCAATTCATCTTTTTACCCTATTAGTTCCAATTTGGATTCTGTTCGATAGATCCGTTCGACATCGTTACCTCGTACAAAGGTATCGGGAAAAGAAGGTCGCGGTCTTCACGGAATGATTTTCCTTTATCGCTTGCTTCACCCTGATTATCCCATTCCATTGCATCACGAGTAGCAGGATCTGTGTTCCATTTCACAAATGAACCATTTTCACCCATCAAGTTGGCGATTACCGGTTTGCCATTGTCGTCTTTCCAGCGGCGGATATCATACAAACGATTCTGTTCAAAAGCCAGTTCCAGACGACGTTCATTACGGATGGCATGACGAAGGTCATTACCAGTCACCGTCACAGAAGCCAGACCTGCACGATTACGTACACGGTTCAGTGCAGCCTGTGCATGTGTATCATCTCCCAACTCGTTGCAAGCTTCCGCATACATCAGCAATACATCCGCATAACGCAGGATACGATGATTCAGCGGGCTCTTGTCTGTGTTGTACACCTCAGGACGGTCATTCAACGGAAGATAATATTTACGGATGATACGAGCTGATTTATGACCCGACGGATCAATTACCAAGCAATTTTCCGGCAGATTATATCTTTCCACATATTCCTTATAGTTAGCAATCTCTTTGTTATCTTTCAAGATTGTTGCAAAATTGTCGGCTGTTTCTCCTTTGATTTCCGTACATCCAGTTTTGATAATTGTCCATTCACGACGTACATCATCTTCACTATAAGCAGCTTCCAGGTTGGCAGAAGGCTGGCACCATGCCCATCCGTCTCCCAATGCGGCACCACAGCTACGGGCACCAGTCACCGTTGAAAGAGAACCTCCTAATGCCAATGTAGGATGATATTCATATTGCACTTCGAAAAGGCTTTCCACACTGTTGTCATAGTTCTTGTTCCATACATCTCCGAAGTCAGGAAGCAAATCATATTCGGTAGTCTGTGCATCTTCTCCCGTATAACCAGATTCCGGAATCAGTTTCTGCAACACATCACGAGCTTCTGTCCACTTTTCCTGATACAGATAAACCTTACCCAGCAAACCCAGTGCAGCTCCACTGGTAGCACGACCCATGTCCGCATCGGCATATTCACTACGTTTAGGCAATACTTCGGCAGCAGCCTTCAAATCTTCTTCAATAAACTTATAAGTATCTTCCAACGAAGCACGAGTGATGCCCTGAATTTCTTCCGGCATCTTGAACTCTGTAATCAGAGGAACTCCTCCGAAGTTTCTAGCCAGTTCAAAATAGAAATATCCACGCAGGAAACGAGCTTCTGCCACTAAACGGTCTTGAAGTTCTTTATCTTCCAAGCCTGCATTTCCGATACGGTCGATAGCCACATTGCAACGCAAGATACCTTTGTAACGATATTGCCAGAAGTTGGAAATCGGACCATTGCTTGCTCCGTTACCTTGGTAATGAGCCAATGAGATATAATCACTCTGGCTCTGTGTGGTATTTCCCATCCATGCATCATCACTACACATCTCAGACAAAAGCCATACCGTATTGATGTTCCACCATCCGCCACAGGTAATATCCTGGTAGCAGCCGGTAATATAGGACTCGCACTCATCGGCTGTAGTGAAATAAGTGTCGAGGTTCTGCTGTCCACGCACCTCTTCCGTCAGGAAGTCTTCGCAGGAAGTAAAGGTCAACGAGGAAAACAATGTTAATATTGCTAATAGCTGTTTCATAGTTATTCAAGAATTAAAATTTAAAGTCTATACCAAACAAGAATGTACGCGGGTTCGGATAAGCAATGTTATCAATACCTGTTTCAATTACACTACCATCCAGCATCGGACGTTCCGGGTCCATACCTGAATAACCGGTAATCGTAAACGGATTCTGTGCAGAGAATGAAATACGCAAGTTAGCACCTCCTACCCATTGTTTAGGCAAAGTATATCCAATCTGCAACAATTTACAACGCAAATAAGAACCATCTTCCACATAGAAACTGGACACACGCTGATAGTTCAGGTTCAGGTCGTTATAAGACAAGCGAGGAATGTCGTTGCTTGTTCCTTCACCATCCCATGCCTTATTCAGTGTACCAGCCCACACATTCTGACCGTTGGCACCAGAATAATATCCTTTTGTCGTATTAAAGATATCATTTCCCACAGTACCATAGAAGTTGGCGGCAAAATCGATATTCTTATACGTAAATCCCAGGTTCAAACCAATCATCAGGTCCGGATAAGGGTTACCGATGAAAGTCTTGTCGCTGGCATCCAGATTACCATCGTGGTTCAAGTCCTTGAAACGGATATCTCCAGGCTGAGCATTAGGCTGAATCAGATTTCCGTGTTCGTCGGTATGTGCATACACCTCATCCCAGTTCTGGAACAGTCCGTCTGCCACATAACCGTAGAAACGAGAAATCAGACCTCCATCCTCGTTGCTGATAATCTGGTCACTGTTGAATCCACCGGTATAAATCGGTCCATCACCAGAGAACTTGATGGCTTTATTACGTACAGAAGACAAGTTCAAACCGATGTTATAAGAGAAATCACCCTTCTGATCACGCCAGTCCAAACCTAATTCCCATCCGTATGCCTTCATGCTACCTACGTTCATCCATACTGTACTGTTCCAGTTCGGATAACCGATTGCGAAGATATTCTGTTTTTCATACAGCATGTCCTTTGACTTCTTCTGGAAATATTCAAAAGTCACGCCCAAACGAGATTCAAGGAATGACATATCCAATCCCACATTCCAGTCTTCCACGGTTTCCCATTTCAGCTGATTATTACCTACGGTAGAAATAAAGTAACCGTTTGCCAATGTACTTGTCTTACCAAAATAATATTGTGTCTGGTCCAACAAAGTCAGAGTGGCATTGTTATCAATGTTCTGGTTACCTACACGACCCCAACCTCCACGGACTTTCAAGTCACTGAAGATTGACTGGTTTTGCATAAATTCCTCACTGATTACACGCCAAGAAGCAGATACAGATGGGAACAACGCATATTTATTTCCTGCAGGGAAACGAGAAGAACCATCCGCACGTAACGAAGCAGAAATATAATAGCGGTTAGCATAGTTATACATCACACGTCCCAGGAAAGAAACCATGGAGTTGAAAGTTGTTTCACCATAAGCCTCTGCATTGTCTGCATTACCGGCATTTACTTCCTGCATCTGGTCGATGTTGCTCGGCAAATCACGACGTAAAGCTTTCGTATTATACCATGCATAACGTTCTGCAGTGAAACCTCCCATGACATTCAAGTTGTGCTTTTCAGCAAAAGTGTCGGCATAAGTAATGGTGTTTGTCCAGTTCCAGTCTAACCATTCCTGTGACTGACGAGAAATTTCATTCAAATCGGTCTTTTCCAGTGGGTCCAAGCTAAATTCCGGTGTAAAGCTGTCTGAACGACGGAAATGTGCATTGGTACCAAACTGTGTACGCAAAGTCAGTTTCTGGATAGGGTTAATCTGCAAATAAGCATTCAAGAGTGCACCCATCTCACGTGAATGACTGTTGGAACGGGCAATAGAACCTGCCGGGTTCCAAGTCTGGTTGTTGTAAGAACGCTGGTAATTGTTATATTCATTATCTACCCATTCTGATTCCGGCTTGAATACAGGAGTTGTAGGGTCCATTGACATGGCAGACGAGAACTGATTCGGTGTATCGTCCCATGATTCCATACGAGGCGCAATGTCCACACCCATCTTTACATACTTATTAAAGGTATATTCGGTATTCAAACGTACGTTAATCTTATCCCAATAACCTACATCAAACTGAGAGTTGTTACGGTAATAACCCAAGCTGAAGTTATATACCAGCTTGTCTGTACCACCAGCCACACTCAAAGCATAATTCTGAACCAAGGCAGTCTTGTTGACCACTGTATCCCACCAGTCTGTTCCGCCCGGATTGGTAGTAGCTCCCATATCGTTCCAGTTGGAAGTAGAGCCATCGTTCGTATAACGTTTGTTATATACCTCTTTATATTCAGCAGCATCTGCCATATCCGGCTTCGCAATGGTCTGGAAACCTACAGAAGCACTAAAGTTCACATTAGCCTTACCAGATTTACCTTTTTTCGTGGTAATCAAGATCACACCGTTAGAAGCACGAGTACCATAAATAGCAGCTGCAGAAGCATCCTTCAATACTTCCATGGATTCAATATCATTGCTATTCAAGAAATTGATGTTATCACCAACCGGCATACCGTCCACTACATAAAGCGGATTACTACCGTTGACAGTAGTGACACCACGAATCAAGACCTTTGGAGTAGTACCCGGTCCACCACCGCTGGCTACTTGCACACCATTGATTTTTCCTTGCAAGGCATCCATGGCATTACCCGTTACAGACTGCGTGATTTCCTCTCCTTTTACAGTAGAAATGGAGCTGGTCAAATCACTTTTCTTTACGGTACCATAACCGATTACGACTACTTCATCCAATAATTCAGTAGCTTCTTTCAATACGACATTAATGACCGTCTTTCCATTTACAGGGATTTCCTGTGTGTCATATCCAATAGAAGAAAAGACCAGTACAGCATTCGAAGAGACGTTCGTCAACGTATAGTCACCATCCAATCCGGTAATTGTTCCATTTCCTGAACCTTTGATCTGCACGGTGGCACCGATCATCGGCTCTTTATCGGAGGCTGAAGTTACCGTTCCTTTTACAGTAAGTGTCTGTGCATAGCCACACAACGAGAGCAGCAGCAGACATACAATTAATAATTGTTTCTTCATGTTTTATGATTATTGGTTAATTAATTTGCTGGGACAATTTTACCTCTACCCAGATGGGCATCAAACTCAAAGCGATAATTTCCTCCTTTGGTGATAACCGGCTTCATCCAGTTGTCCTGTACGGAAGAACCATCCGACCATTTTTGGTTGGTACCTTCCCAGTTCGGATTCACATCATTTTTCTTGCTGAAATATCCAAACTTCTCAATGTCCGTAGAATTATCACAACGCCATTCTACATGGTCCCACCAACCGCTTGGGTGATAATTGGAAATGATAAAGTTCAGTTCTTCACCTGATTCCAAAGACCAAGTAGCGCCTGCAGCCGGATAATAGAACAAATGAGGATTATTGGCATCTTGTACAAACAGATGTTCGCCTGCATCCTGAGGAGAACCACCCCATCCTATATAGAAGTTGATGAGCTCAGTACCATTCTCCCATACATCGAAACAAGGCTGTCCATATTCATAGTTGATAGGGTCGGTAGCCTCATTGACAGAATAAGTCTTTATAGTATAAGTAGACTGTTTTACATTTATATCAATCTCATAATATACGTTAGGAGTATCCAGTACAATTGGTTTAGCCGTTTCCGGATCATCAGTCAGCTTATTGGAATCTTCAGGATCCAATCCGAAACAAATCGGAGTAAAGCTGGTCTTTTGCGGAAGGAAGAAAATCTCTGTACCCGCAGCTTTGTTGTAATAGCGAGCTTTATATTGATATTCCCCAGTATGATTGATAACCATCGGCACACCAAATACATCACTGTTCAGCTCTTCATCCGTTTTCACGTCTGCCAAATACATTTTTTCAAAGTCAGGCATTTCTGAAACCGTCACATTGCAAGTAGAAGTCACGCTGTTTCCCACCGCATCATAAGCTGTCAGATTAATCGTATAAGTTTGACTTTCATTAGGAAAGACTATAGCCTCTTTAAAAGTCAAAGAAGCTTTTCCTTCCGCGCTCACCGTACGAGTTTCAAAACCGCTCAGTTCAGGAATCTCAATGGTTACATAATCCAACTTTCTATCATCAGTAGCAGTGAAGTTCAAAGTATACTGAGGATTCCGGTCAGCCTTCATCAAAACGGTGATAGTCTTGTCTGGAGCCACTGCAAATACGGGATTCTCAAAATCTCCGTCCATTGTAATCAACACATCTTGTGAAGTCTCACGTCCACCGACATCTATGACAGTTACCTTTACCGTGAACTGTTCACCGACTTCATCTTTTGCCAGACTGAATTTATAGCTCAAATCGTAAGAGGTTTGAGGAGCCCCATAAATATCAATCAAATCAATGGTCTTGTTCAGATACAAATCTGCACATTCCAATTTAATTGCAGAAATACCGTCTGCATCCGTAAGCGTTCCTTCAATCGTGAAGTCATGTCCGGCACCACTCTGAATATGGTCAGCTTTTAATACTGCAACAGGTGCTTCCCCATCCACATCCGCATACTTATTATCATCACTACAACCTGTTACAAAGACCCCTGTGGCAAAAAGCACACAAAGCAAAGAAACTTTCAAGAATCTTGTCCTCATAATTATTAGCATTTATGATTAAACATTATTTTTTCGAGTGCGAAAATACTTATTACCTTAAATTTAATACAAAACCTATCGTGCAATGAGCGACCACAAATCGCTCATTGCACGATTTACATACTGTTAATTCCACAAATATTCGTATTTTTGAAACGCTAAAAAATCCATGATATGAGAACTTGTTTTACCTTGCTTTTACTCCTGCAATCCCTTGTTATCCAGGCACAACTCTACACCATTAAAAAGTTAGGACTGGAGAAAAAACTCTCCAACAGCTATGTCATCGACATCGCGGAAGACAAAAACGGCTATCTTTGGTTCGCCACCGAAGAAGGACTGAACAAATTGGAGGGAAATTCCTTCACTTCATTCTACAAAAAAGAAGAAAGGAGTTCACTCAACTTGACAGGCAATGAACTAAATTGTCTGTTGGACGACCCCAAAGAGCCTATTCTATGGATTGCCACCCAACGGGCAGGATTAAATGCATTCAACTATAAGACATGCCAGCAGATTGTCTTCCAACACAACCCCAAAGACCCGAACAGCATCGCCACCAACGATGTCACCAGCCTGTCGGTTGCAGCCGATGGAAATTTATGGATAACCACGTACTGGAGAGGCATCGACTATCTGGATAAAGCCACCGGAAAATTCACACATTATAATCAGGGCACTGTCCCCGGACTCCCCAGTAATACGGTCTGGGCAGTGGCAGACGACCACAAAGGAAACTTATACATCGGACACGCACAGCATGGGATGAGTATCCTTTCCATCAAGGACAAAAGAATCAAGAACTTTACGTACGACAAACAAGACATCCACACCCTCCCAAGCAACAACGTACAATGCATTTTCAAAGACAATACAGGCAACATCTGGATTGGCACAGAAAAAGGGCTGGCGCTCTATAAGCCTGAGACGGAAAACTTTATCCGTTTTGGAGAAAAAGGCTCTCCCCTTTCTCACCGCATTTATGACATCCAGCAATTTAATGAACACGAGCTGTGGGTGGCCACGGAATTTGGCGGCATCGCCATCATTGACCTGTCCAAAAGCATGTTCAATACAGCCGAAGAGGTCCACTTCATTCAGGCCGGAGACAATGAATACAACCTGAATAATTCGACCGTACGCTGCCTGTTTCAAGATTCCCACCAGAACATCTGGGCCGGCACATGGGGAGGAGGGGTGAACTTTCTCAGTCCCAATGCAGCCTTGTTCAAATCGTTCAGCTATTCCCCCAACTCTCCGGGAAGCAATTTAAATGCCCATATCGCCAGCGCTGTCTGCATTGACAAACAAGGTACTTTATGGGTGGGCACAGACGGAGGAGGCATCAACGTACTGAAAAACGGACAAAGAATAGCAACTTATACCGAAAACAGTGGAAACCTTAGTGGAAACTCCATACAAGCCGCATTGTGTGACCAAAAAGGGAATCTTTGGTTCGGCATTTTCTATGGAGGCATCATGTTCTATGATACACACACCAGAAACTTCCGGCAAATCCTCCCCAAGGAACAGTCCACCTATGACGTACGGTCACTCTTTGAAGACAAGGAAGGAATTATCTGGGTAGGTACGAGCGAAGGAGTATTTCAGAAAAACAGAGACTCCCAGAAGGTTCTCCATCACATCAATATGCCCGACAATCTGGTACGCTCAGTCCTCAAAGACTCCAAAGGGAAAATATGGGTAGGAAGTTTTGGAAGTGGAATATTTCTTTATTCTCCCAATTGGAAGTTATTAAAGGAGTTCAACACCTTCAGAGGATTCCCATCCAATACCATCAACCAGCTTTTTGAAGATTCAATCGGGAATATATGGGCAGCTACCGGGGAAGGACTCGTACAATTTGAGAACCAGTCACCTTGGAAGTATAAAATCTTCCAACGCAATGAAGGACTGATCAACACTTTCATCTGGGCCATTACAGAAGATGAAGACAAAAATATTTGGTTCAGCACCAATCAAGGAATCAGCTGTCTGTCCAAAGACAGGCAAGATATCTATAATTACGATTACAGGGACAATATCCCTATGGCCAGCTTTATGGGTAGAAGTGTTTGCAAGGATAAAAACCATACCCTCTACTTCGGGTCGACTAACGGACTGTGCTATTTTACTCCCAGCCAGATTCTGGATAAAAAACAATCTCCCAAAGCAGTAATCGGAAAAATAACGATATATGAACCGCTGACCTCGGAAAACAGCAATGAAACGGAAATTCCCCTGATTAACCGGGAAAGCATACGGCTGAGATTTTTGCAGAACAATTTCAATATTTCCTTCCACATACAAGATTATTCCTTGAACGAAAGAGTGGAATATGCCTATATGCTGAAGGGGCTTGAAAACGCATGGTACACGGTGAAAGACCCGCACAACGTGACTTTCCGCAATCTGCCGCCGGGGAAATATGAGTTCCAGGTGAAAACCCGCATCCGAAACCAAGAGTGGTCGGATGATATCTCAAAAGTGGAAATCGTCATCGCTCCTCCCCTTTGGCTCTCCTGGTGGGCAAAAATTCTTTACGTACTTGGAGGTGTCGGAATCCTCATCGGCGGACTGTGGGCCTATAAACGCAAACTGAACCTGGAGTATCTGTATGAGTCTGAAAAGATGAGTCACGAACAGGAACAGAGACTGAATGACGAACGGCTGAGGTTCTTCACCAACATTACGCACGAATTACGCACACCGCTCACCCTGATTCTAGGACCACTGGAAGACATGGTGAAAAACAGCAGCCTTTCTCCCAAAGACCACCACCGGATTTCGGTCATCCATCAAAGTGCTGTCCGCCTGCTGAACCTGATTAACCAGATACTGGATTTCCGGAAAACGGAGACTCAGAACAAGAAACTGTGTGTCACCAAAGGGAACCTGACCAGCGCGGTCTATGAAACCGGGCTGAAATACAAGGAATTGAACAACAATCCCAACATACAGATATTAATAGAGGTGGAAGAAGAGAACATGATTCTGTTCTTCGACAAGGAGGTCATCATGATGATTCTGGACAACCTGATTTCCAACGCGCTGAAATATACCGAAAAAGGCTATGTGCGTGTACGGGCAGAATGGGTTACGGAAAACGATGTACGATATGCACAGCTTTCCGTGGAAGATACCGGCTATGGCATCGGAAAGGAGGCGCTCGACCATATCTTTGAACGCTATTATCAGGAAAGCGGGGAGCATCAGGCTTCGGGAACAGGCATCGGACTGGCCTTGGTAAAGAATCTGGTCACCCTGCATGAAGGGGATATCCAAGTGAAAAGCCTCCCCGACATCGGTACAACCTTCTACCTGCGTTTACAGGCCAACAACACTTATCCCAATGCCTTGCATGGAGAGGATATACATACAGAGGAAGAAACGCAGGAAGTGAAAGAAGAAACCATGGAAAAGCTGGAAATGGCAGACAACGCAAAAAATTCACGTCCCATCGTACTGGTGGTGGAAGACAATGCCGACATCCGAGACTATATTGCCGATGCGTTCACGGATTTATATGAAGTGAAAACCGCCTCTAATGGAAAGGAGGGGCTGAAAATAGCCACTGAATGTGCCCCCGACATTGTCGTCAGTGACATCATGATGCCCGTGATGAACGGTATCGTGATGTGCCAGAAGCTGAAAACAGACATCCGTACCAGCCATATCCCAGTGATTCTCCTCACTGCAAAAGACAGCATCACCGACAAGGAGGAAGGATATCAGGCCGGGGCCGACTCCTACCTCACCAAGCCTTTCAGCGCCAGCCTGCTGCAGAGTCGAATCAGTAACCTGCTGGCACAACGGAGACTACTGTCCGAACGTTTCGCTATCCGGCCGGAGAAGCCACAAAGACAAAGCATGGAGGAAAAGAGGGCCATCATCACGGAATCGATGAACAAACTGGACAAAGAATTCCTGGACAAGATTACCCAGATCATAACGGAAAGCCTCTCCGCAGCAGAAAACGTGGATATCACTGTATTGTCCAACGCATTATGCATGAGCAGTTCCACGCTTTACCGAAAAGTGAAAGCGCTTACAGGGATGTCTACCAACGAATATATCCGGAAAATCAAAATGCACCTGGCTGAGAAATACCTGCTGGAGGGCAAATATACCATCTCCGAAATCGCCTTCAAAGTGGGCATCAACAGCAACGTGTATTTCCGCCAGTGTTTTAAAGAAGAATTCGGCATGTCGGCCTCAGACTATCTGAAGCAGCTGACAGGGACTTCTATCGAGGATACGACCAACGAAAAGGAGGGTTGAGAACCTTTTTTCATCCCCGATAAAAAACGTCCTCACGTTTGATTTGAAACTCCTTTACGTTTGGTTGAGAACGTAAGGGAGTTTTACTTTAAATGCACTTGCGTTTGAAGACAAACGTCCTTGCGTTTAAGGACAAACGCAAAGGCGTTTTCCAGCACGAAAGAACGCATAAAAAAACGGCTGTCTTCACGCGGAAAACAGCCGTTCTTCAAACATTATATCAGAATCTTATTATGCTTCCTCTACTTCACCTACTTGCTTCGGCATCTTGTGTCCCATAGTCAGGTAAGCTACCGGAGCAGCCACGAACAAAGAAGACAATGTACCGATTACCACACCCAGAATCATGGCGAATGCAAAGCTACGAATGCTGTCACCACCCAGGATGAAGATACTCAGCAACACAATCAAGGTACTCAAAGAAGTGTTGATGGTACGGGCCAAAGTCGTATTCAATGAGTCATTGAACAGCTGGGCACGTTCGCGTTTCGGATACAGACCGATAAACTCACGCACACGGTCGAAGATAACCACCTTATCGTTGATAGAGTAACCGATGGCCGTCAGGATGGCACCAATGAACGTCTGGTCAATTTCCAGAGAGAACGGCATCCATCCGTAGCACAAGGAGTAGGCACCGATAATCAATACGGTATCTACCATCAATGCCACCGTAGCACCGATACTGAAGGCGATGTTGCTGAAACGAATCAGGATATACACACCGATGGCAATCAGAGCCAGTACAACCGACCAGATAGCGGATGTCTTGATGTCGTCGGCAATGCTAGGACCTACCTTCTGAGAACTGATGATAGAACCTCCGGCACGGTTATCACGGTCGATGAAGATTTCGAGCGTAGTACCCTTGCCCAGCAAGTTACCTTCTTTCAATGCATTGTAAAGGAACTCTTCGATTTCGGCATCGATTGTCGGAGAATCTTCGTTGATGCGGTAGTTGGTAGTCACACGGATAGTCTTTCCATCTGTACCCAAGGCAATAGCCTGTACGTTGGCATCTCCCACTTTCGGCTGCAGCAGGTCGCGTACGGTTTCCGGCTGTACCACCTGTTCAAACTGAACCACGAAGTTACGTCCACCGGTGAAGTCGATACTCTGTGCCAGTCCGCGTACAAAGAAAGAAACGATACATACTACAATGATAATCGCCCAAATCGTAAACGAACGTTTGGTAATACCCATGAAGTTATAGTGTACATTCTGCATCAGGTTCTTTGAAACGCCTGTAGTGAATGTCAGGTTCAACCATTTGTCTTTGTTCATGAAGTGTTCGTAAACCAGACGAGTCAAGAACACGGCTGAGAAGAACGAACAGAGGATACCGATAATCAAGGTAGTGGCAAAACCACGGATCGGACCGGTACCGAAGTTGAACAGGATAACACCTGTGATGATAGAAGTCAAGTTAGAGTCGAAGATGGCAGAGAACGCGTTCTTGTAACCTTCGGCCAAAGCCTGCTTGGTTCCCTTGCCTGCACGAAGCTCTTCTTTCGTACGTTCATAAATCAATACGTTCGCATCCACGGCCATACCCAGTGACAACACCATACCGGCGATACCGGACATCGTCAAGGCAGCCTGGAAAGAGGAAAGGATACCCAGTGTGAAGAAGAAGTTGATGAACAACGCACCGTTGGCCACCATACCCGGAATGAATCCGTACATCACACACATGTAAGCCATCAGGACAATCAAAGCCACGATGAAGGATACGATACCCTGGTTGATAGATTCCTGTCCCAGAGACGGACCTACAATGTCTTCCTGTACGATATGTGCCGGAGCCGGCATCTTACCGGATTTCAACACGTTGGCCAAGTCTTTTGTGACTTCCGGAGTGAAGTTACCCGTAATCTGTGAGTTACCACCGGTAATTTCAGAGTTTACACGCGGAGCACTGTATACATATCCATCCAATACGATAGCGATTTCCTTACCGATGTTCTTCTTTGTCAGGGCAGCCCAACGACGAGAACCTTCCGTGTTCATTGACATGCTGACGCACGGCTTGTTGAACTGGTCATATTCGTCTTTGGCATCTGTTACTACGTCACCTTCCAACGGTGCACGTCCGTTACGTTCAGTCGACTTGATGGCATACAATTCAAAGATACGTCCGGTCTTGTCCATATCGGAAGCTTTCACACCCCACATCAGTTTCAGGTCGCGCGGCATCACTTCCTTCACGGCCTTCATGTTCAGGATGCGGTTTACATCAGCTGTATCTTTGTAATCGGCATAACCTACGATACAACCTACTCCGCTCTGGTTCAGCTGCAGTACAGACAACAACGGATGTTCTTTTTTCATCTGTTCCATATCGGCGTTGGAAGCAGCCGGTGTCTCTCCCTTCAGGGCAGCCGTCAAGCTGTCTTTAGCAGAAACGGCAGAAGCCTGAGCCACTGCAGTCGTATCGGCTTCGGCCTGTACAGAGTCAGCAGGAGCCTCGTTGTTCAGCAAGCCACGGGCGCGGTTGTCGGCAGAAGCCAGTACCGGCACGATATCTTTTGCTTCGAAAGTTTCCCAGAATTCCAGGTTAGCAGAACCCTGCAAGAGTTTTCTCACACGCTCCGGTTCCTTGATACCCGGCAGTTCCACCATGATACGGCCCATCTTTCCTTCCAGTGTCTGGATGTTCGGCTGAGCCACACCAAAACGGTCGATACGTGTACGCAAAACATTGTAAGAGTTGTCTACGGCAGCTTTTACTTCCTCGCGCAATACTTTCTCAACTTCTGCGTCTGTACTACGGGTATTCACTTTGTCTTTCAACTGCTGGGTGGCAAAAAGTTCAGCAAGTTTGCCTTCCGGAGCCAGTTTCTTGTATTCTCTGATAAACAGGGTCACGAAATCTTCCTGACTGTTAATCTGCAATTTGGCAGCTTCAGCCACAGCCTTGTTAAAGGCTTCATCCGGTTTGTTGTCGGCCAACGCCTTCACTACGTCCGGTACGGAAACTTCCAGAATGACGTTCATACCACCTTTCAGGTCCAAACCCAACCCGATTTCCATCTCACGACATTGTTTCAGCGTGTAAATCCCCAACCACACCTTCTGATTCTGCATGGAATCCAGGTAATGTGCCGAACCCTTCGGGTCCTCAGCCGCCTTGTTCATCTGATAACGTGTAACGAATGAGAATGAAAGGTAAAAAGCACACGCAAGGGTCAGTAATACCGCAAAAACCTTTACAAATCCTTTGTTTTGCATGTTACTTTAATTTATTATATTTACTTTTAAAATTTGATACGTTTATTCAAGGTTGCAAATATAGTTTTTTTTCATTAGATATGCGGAAACGATTGTAAATATTTAAGCCATAGAGCCTAAAAAAGGAGCCATCGCTTGCAAAAATTAAGCAATAGCTCCTTCTTTTATTTATAAAGTACAGGATACTCCCTGTAATTCAGACATTTTATTTCAATCCACGTGCCTGCAACAGCGGTTCGATACTAGGTTCTGCCCCACGGAAGGTGACATACAACTTCATCGGGTCGTCGGAACCACCTTTTTCCAAGATGTTCTTACGGAAGGAAGTGGCTGTAGCCTGGTCAAACAGTCCGTGTTCCTTGAATGCTTCAAATGCATCCGTATCCAGGCGTTCTGCCCACAGATAGCAATAGTATCCGGCTGCATAGCCACCCATGATGTGATTGAAATAGGTAGAACGGTAACGAGGTGCGATTTGCGGAATCAGGCCGATTTTATCCATCAGCTGCTTTTCAAACTGCAGTACGTCAAAACCTTCCATGGTAGTCAGACTGTGCATTTCCATATCCAGAATAGCCGCAGCCAGCAACTCAGTCGTCATGAATCCCTGGTTGAACAAGGCTTGGTTTTCAATCTTGGCAATCAAAGAATCCGGAATGGCCTCACGGGTCTTATAATGCTTGGCATACATTTTCAGCACTTCCGGAGCCACAGCCCAGTGTTCCATAATCTGCGAAGGAAGTTCCACAAAGTCACGTGCCACCGAGGTACCGGATACACCTTTATACTTACACTGTGTCAGCAAACCGTGCAGGGCATGTCCGAATTCATGGAACATCGTACGAGCCTCATCAATGGTCAGCAATGACGGAATGTCACCGGCCGGTTTGGTAAAGCTGGCCACATTGTAAATCAACGGGCGGACACCTTCCTGTTCTTCACGGAAGTTGCTCATCCAGGCACCGCTCCGCTTGCTGGCACGCGGCATATAGTCACTGTAGAACACACCCAGGAGCGAGCCGTCTGCATCCTTCACAATGTAAGTTTTCACATCTTTGTTGTACACCGAGATAGAATCACACGGAGTAAGGGTAATGCCATACAGCTTGTTCACTACCATGCACAAACCGTTGAACACGTCTTCCTGACTGAAATAAGGCTTGATTTCGTCTTCGTTCAGACTATATTTTTCCTGACGGAGTTTCTCGGCATAATACCACCAGTCCCATGCTTCCAATTTCTCGCCTTTTCCTTCACGGTCCATGATTTTCTGGAGCTCTGCAGCCTCAGCCTCGGCATTCTTGATGGAATATTTCCACAATCCATACAGTAAATCCAGCGCATTCTGAGGTGTCTTGGCCATGTTGTCGGACAACTGGTATTCCGCATAGTTACTGAATCCCATCAGCTGTGCCTTTTCCAGACGGAGTGCCAGCACCTGTTTCAACACGTCCTTGTTGTCGTTGGCATTGCCCCGGTTGCCCAAACTGGTATAAGCCTGATAAATATTTTTTCTCAACTCACGGTTCTGTGCATACTGCAGCAACGGCGTACGGCTGGATTCCTGCAAAGTGAATACCCATTTCCCGTCTTTCCCGTGCGCTTTTGCTTCATGAGCCGCTCCTTCAATCACCGCTTCCGGCAGACCGGCCAAATCTTCTTTCTTGTCTACCACCAGCAGATAATCGTTGTTATCGGCCAGTACATGATTGCCAAACTCGATAGTCAGTGTAGAAAGCTGCTTGTTGATTTCGCGCAGACGTTCCTGTTTCTGTGCATCCAGTCCCGCACCCGAACGGACAAATTCCTTGTAATATTTATCCAGCAGATAATGCTGCTCTGTGGTCAGCGTGATTTTTCCGGCCTCCTCCTGCGCATGTACGGCAGCTACCCGCTTATACAAATCCTGGTTCAGGAAAATATTGTCACTGTGTTCAGACAACATCGGAGCGATTTTGCCCTCCAGTGCCATCAGTTCATCGTTCGTATCGGCTTCAGTCAAAGCAAAGAACACCCCACTCACCCGAGCCAGGATTTCCCCACTGTTATCCAATGCCACGATGGTATTCTCGAAAGTCGGTTCTTCCGGATTCTCCACAATGGCCTTGATTTCCTGATTCTGCTGCTCAATGCCTTTCAGAAAGGCCGGTTCATAATGCTCCACCTTAATCCGGTTGAAATCCGGCGTGCCATAAGGCGTTTCAAACTCAGTCAGAAACGGATTGTCCGTATCAGCTGCCTGCTGTCCACAGGCACATACCATACAACTCATAGCGGCTGCAAAAATTAAATTCTTCATCATATTGTTTTTATCAGGTTATAATTTCTCTACCAGGCACCACAGCGGATAATGGTCGGAAGCCGAAATGGAATTATCCACCCGGCATTTCAAAGGCCGGAAGCCCTTGTTCACAAACAGGTGATCGATGCGGAAATACAGGAAATTCCGGTTATAAGAAAACCCCGGCCCCCATCCCGCCGCACGATAGGCATCGGTCAATCCCCTTCCGATGGTACGATGGGCATACGAAATCGGCGAATCATTGAAATCGCCACATACCAGCAAATATTGGGTAGCCTCCCGGGAGATGACCTGAGCCACAGAATCTGCCTGAGGAGCACGAATCACCGCCGCATCCGCCAGTTTCCGAATCAGATACTTCCCGTCCGATTTGACTTTCTGTTCATCCGGCGATTTCAACAATCCTTCATACACCTCTTTGTCGTGTGCATCCAACTTGTTCGATTCCAAATGGTTGCATACCACCGTCAAGGTATCCTTTTCCATCTTTAACTGAAGAAGAAAACTCCCGTTCGTCCCGCTTTGATACGATATCGGCCGTGCCGAAAGAATAGGGAAACGTGAAAGACATCCCATCCGGTTCCCATTTCCCACATCCAGACTCCGCACGTAAGGATACATTGGAAACGCTTTTTTCATCTGTTTCTCATCCCAACGGAATTCCTGCAGACATACCACATCGGCATCACTCTGCTGGATATAAGTCTGTATCGGATGAGATTCATCTTCTGCATCCCCTTGCATCCCCATCACGTTATACGTCAAGAATTTCAACACCTCTCCGTCTGCCGTTTCCTGTGCACTGCGAAAAGGACAGTACGTCACAATAGCCCCTCCACCCAACAGCAGAAAGGCCAGCGGTACCCACAAAAACCGTCTGTAATAAAACAGCCAGACTGGTACAAACACCAGTACAGCCAGCAATAAAAAAGGGAAAAACAGTCCCGCACACGAAAGCACCGGATGGGCTACAGGCGACAAAGAAGGGCTATACGCACACAACAGGAATCCCGCTCCCGCCCCGATATTCGCAAGCAGAAGCACCCCTTTTACTGTATGTCCCAGAATATTCATTTCTTACTCGCGTCAAATAATCTCTTTTTTTCTTCTTCCGTCAGGCTGTTGTATCCCGACTTCCGCAATTTATCCAGAATCCGGTCGATTTCAGCCTCCCGTTCCTTCTTGCGGGCATTGTAATCGTAATCGGCCTGACGTCCTCCATAATGCACCTTCATCTTAGGCTTGCGTTTCACCGGATGTCCCAGCCGCATGCACCAGTCGCACACCGCATTGATTCCTTTCGTGACATCACGCCCGTGCTGCAAACCGGCTGCAAATCCCCATCCGGCCAACGCACCGCCCAGATGTGCGATATGTCCGCCCGCATTGCCGGAAGTCATGAACAGCAAATCGAGCACCACCATGAACAAAGCCACATATTTCAGACGGACCGTACCGATGAACAGGAACTGCACCGGATAGTTCGGCTCGCGTACACCCACTGCCACCACAATGGCCAGCACCGAAGCCGATGCCCCCAGCAGATAAGACGAATACACTACTTCCTGAAAATAAGGAAACACATTATACGCCAGCATGTACAGCAGTCCGCCGCAGATACCTCCCAGAAAATACAGTCCACGCAGGTGCTTGCCCGAAAAGAACATCAGGAACAAACGTCCAAACCAGAAAAGCCACAGCATGTTGAACAGAATATGCAACACGCCGGCATGCATGAACATGTACGTCAGCAGCGACCAAGGCTGACGGATAAACGCTTCCGTCCACGCTGGCAGCTCCAGGAAATGCATCCAAGGCGATGAAGGCACATTAAACAGGGTCAGAAAAATCTGTACCACCGTCACGGCCAGAAACACTGCCACGTTGATGTACACCAACCGCACCGCAATGTCGCCCTGCTGGAATTTCCGTTTCAAATCAGTAATAAATCCGTCCGCTGCCATTTTTCTTTTTCCAATAAATAATCAGTATCAAGCCGAACAACATACCGCCCAAATGTGCGAAGTGTGCCACATTGTCACCGCCTCCCAAACCGAGCACCAGCTCCAATACCGCATAACCAATCACGAAATATTTTGCCTTGATGGGCATCGGAATAGGGAAAACGAACATCTGGCTGTTGGGAAACAGCATTCCGAAAGCCAGCAGAATACCATACACAGCTCCCGAAGCACCCACTGTGGTCAGCTGGTTCAGGAAGGCTTCCATCGGAATGACACCCAGTCCCGTATCGACCGAAGTATAGTTCGACCACACCATGGCATATTCCAGGTACTGCACCAGTTCCTGAATCAGTCCGGCCCCGATACCGCAAACCAGGTAGTATGTCAGGAAACGCTTGGGTCCCCACACCTGTTCCAATACCCGTCCGAACATCCATACCGCAAACATATTGAAAAAGATATGCGAGAAGTTGGCATGCATGAACATATACGTGATGAGCTGCCCCAGGTTAAAGTCAGAGGCCATGAAAAAGTGAAGACCGAGCAGATTCTCTATATCTACCCCGTATTTCCGGGCCACAAACATACCCAGAAAACAGAGCACATTGATAATAAGCAGGTTTTTCGTTACTGTTGGAAGATTATTCATGTTGTTAAATCATTGATTCAGTTGCAAATGTACAATATAAATCTGGTTTGGACGCATCTGTATGCTTAAAATTCATTGCACACACCGATAGAGTCACGCAACACCAGCAAGCTTTCCGGCCCCATATTAAAAAGCAGGTCTATCACACTCAGGTTAGGCAGGAAGCCCAGTTTCTGGTCAAACACTTGATAATAAGGCTTCAGCACAAAATCCTTGTCCGCCTCCCGGAAATCCCGCTTGGGATGAATCCGTTCCCGGAAATCATCCGCAGTCTCCGGCTCCGGCACATAATCGTCGGTCGGTATCAGCCGGGGCTGCATATCAATCTGTTGGCACACCCACTCACACAATTCCAGGTTGAAATCGAACAAAAACGCATACTTCTGCTCAAAAAACCGATGGAACTCATCCGCATAATAATCGAAGAACGGGCTATGCTTGTAAGCCGCCACGAAGGCGTTCCAATGCACGTGCCGCCAGTTGCCATGGTCGGAAATACGTATATCCTTCATCAGGCATTTCAGGTCATCCCCCTTTTCTGTCGGGATGGTCAATGCCAGCGGGCCGTCGGCCGATGCAATCACGCAGCGGTTCCGGTAGGTCTGCTTCATGTAGTGGTCATACCGCTCCACATACACCGAAGGATAAGCAAAAAGTTTAGTATAATATTCCACGGGAGCCAGATAGGCCGACCCTAAAATCACTTCATCTTTCATTTTTTCTCTTTTAGTCATTGCACCCGTTGCCCGAAACGTCCCTTCCGGGAAGAATACCAGATAAGCCAGGCCTTTCCCACCAGATGGTCTTCCGGCACCAGCCCGAACAGACGGGAGTCACAGATATTCACCGGGTCGTTCGAGGCCATCCAGTAGTAGTCCTTACTGAAGGTGTACGCCTCTACCGGCTTTCCTTTCACCCACAACGTGTCGTGACGTACCTCTGCCGGCTGATGCTCATGCGCTACAATCGTGTTGTACAGCAACGTCACATTCCACGGATACACCTTCACCGGTATTCCCTTTGCCGGAATCACATACGGATGCGCCTCCGTACGGTTTTTCTCGTCCAGCGGAATCAGCGGAATCCGCCCTTCCAGCTTCTGCGAAAGCAAATAATATTCATACTGGCTGAAACTCCGGATATACCCCCCGTCGGAAGTATACCCCACCAGCGCATTGCCCTTGAGACCCAGCACCGACAGTACCGTCAGCATCAAATCCTCCGTCGATACCGGATAAGCATACAGCGACTTGGCATCCGGGCTCAACACCTTCCCGCCTACATTATTCAAATCAGCGTCCAGCATCAGCGTATCGCCCGGCGTACCGATGCAACGGCTGATGAACAGTTCCCGCCACTCGATTCCCGTCTTCTGATTCTCAGGATGCGGATTGTTGAACAGCACGATATCCCCTTTCCTTGCACGGGAAGCTGCCAGCCGGTGATAGCCGAAAAGTGAACAGAAAGGCAGGCGCAGCCCGTAACTCCACTTGCTGACCAGAATCCGTTCCCCCTGGTAAAGTGAATTCTCCATGCCGGAGGAAGGAATCACACAAGTCGTCACAAGCAGTGTCCGCACCAGCCAGACGGTCAGCACCGCCACGCCGGTTGCCTTCAACCACCCCCATCCGGACTTTCCTTTGCTCATACACTCATTTGATGGAATCTACAAACTTGAACAGACGGTTCCAGCGAACCTTTCCGTTGAACCACCCGCGGTCCTGATCCAGCGACAGCCAGATAAAAATCGGCTTGCCCACGATATGGTCTTCCGGCACAAAACCCCAGAAACGGGAGTCGGCCGAGTTGTGACGGTTGTCTCCCATCATCCAGTAATAATCCATCTTAAAGGTATATTTCGTAGTTTCCTGTCCGTTGATATAAATCTTTCCGTCCTTCACCTCCAAACTGTTGCCTTCGTAGTTCCGGATAGGACGTTCATAAATCGGCAGGTTGTCCAAGGTCAAATCCACGGTAGCCCCTTTTTTCGGAATCCATATCGGCCCATAGTTGTCTACCGTCCATCCCGTCAGTTTATTGTCGGGATACAGACCGCCCGCATCGTCGTCCGGTACATTCTCAATGGAAGTCACCAAATCTTTCCGGGCCAACAGAGCCGCTTTGGCCTTCTCGGTCAGCGGCATGTTATACACCGATTCCTCCGTATAATACCCCATCAGGTCTTCCTTGCTGATACCCAGCTCATGACACAAATCCTCCGGCAGCATGCCTTTGGTATGTACGAAATAACGGTACTGTACATTGTCCGGCTCCTTGTTCGGCTTGCCGTCCAGATAAATAATCCGGTCCTTAATCTGCAACGTCTGTCCCGGAAGTCCCACGCAACGCTTCACGTAGTTCTCCCGGCGGTCTACCGGACGCGTAATCACCTTACCATACAGCTGCGGATTCTCATCAATATATTTGCGGCCCACCGAATAATAATAATCATACACTTCGCGCTGCTGTTCCACATTCAAGCTGGCCAAGTCGATGGGCTGCGAAAGCTGCTTGCCGATGGCATAGCTCATGCGGTAGATATCCTCTGCCGGATTGCCGGTTGCCACCGTATCACCAGCCGGGAAGTTGAACACTACGATGTCGTTCAGCTGCACTTTCCCCAGTCCGGACACCCGTTTGTAGTCCCATTTCGGCCATTCCAGGTACGACTTGCAGTTGAACACCGGCAACGTATGCTGCGTCAGCGGCATGTGAAGCGGAGTCTGCGGGATACGGGCTCCATAACTCATCTTACTCACAAACAGGTAGTCGCCCACCAGCAACGATTTCTCCAATGAAGACGAAGGAATCACGTAATTCTGGAAGAAATACAGGTTGACGAAATAGACAGCCACCAAAGCGAACACGATGGCATCCACCCACCCCATCACCGTCAGCACGGTCTTGTTGGTCGACTTCTTCCACCATGTCCAAGGAATCTTCTTGGAGATATAAGCATCAAAGATGAACGGAACCACAATCAGTCCCAGCCAGCTTTTCAACCAAATCAGGAAAATCAGGTAAAGCACCAGCACTATGCCGAACTTTATCCATTGTTTACGTGAGGCTTGTATCATACTCAAAACTGAAATAAATCATTCATACCCAGAAAACCGGTGTGTCCGGCTGTATATTCGGCAGCCAGCACCGCTCCCAAAGCAAACCCTTTACGGTTCTTTGCATCGTGCGTAATCACGATGGAATCGGCTTCCGACTCATACTTGATAGTGTGGATACCCGGTACTTCTCCTTCGCGGATGGCACTTACCGGCAATTCATCCGGTGCACAATCGGTCGTACCCGTCACGGTTCCATCGGGAGCCGTCAGCGTACCCATCACCCATTTGTGCTTGCGGTCTAGGTTTTCCAGAATCCCTTCCGCCAGCGTGATGGCCGTACCACTCGGTGCATCCAACTTGTGTACGTGGTGCGTTTCCACCATCGACACGTCATAATTCGGGAACTGATTCATGATTTTGGCCAGATACTTGTTGACTGCCGAGAAAATGGCCACTCCCAAGCTAAAATTGGACGACCAGAACAAAGTCTTTCCTTCTTCCTGACACAGGCGACGCATTTCCTCCCCGTGTTCAGCCATCCATCCGGTACTGCCTGACACCACCTTCACTCCATTCTTAAAAGCCTCCAGACAATTGCCGTAAGCCACCGATGGCGCCGTGAACTCAATGGCCACATCTGCCGAACGGAATGCTTCGGAAGCAAAATCTTCCCGGTTATTTATATCAATGATACTGACAATTTCGTGTCCTCTGGAAAGAGCTATCTTTTCGATTTCCTTTCCCATCTTTCCATATCCAATCAATGCAATTTTCATAATTCTGCTGATAATTTTATTCGCAAAGATAGTGTTTTTCAGTATTAATCATTACATTTACCCGACATTTACACCTCGTTAACATGGAACATCTACTCCAATTTGTATGGAAACACAAGCTTTTTCCGCTCACCCCGCTGCATACTACCCAAGGGCAAATTATCGAAGTCATTGACCCCGGACTTCCCAATACGGACGCCGGTCCGGACTTCTTCAACGCGAAAATCAAGATAGACGGCATCCTCTGGGTGGGCAATGTGGAAATCCATGTACATGCCTCCGACTGGAAACGCCATCACCACCACCTGGACCGTGCCTACGACTCCGTGATTCTCCACGTGGCTTCCGACATCGATGCCGAGACCTTCCGTACGGATGGCGAACCCATCCCGCAAATGGAACTGCACTACCCGCCCTATTTGCTGGAGAACTACCGCGAACTGATTGAAACCAGTCACTATCCGGCCTGCTACCGCCTCATCCCCCAACTGCCCAAACTCCTGCTCCACAGTTGGCTCTCCAGCTTGCAGACGGAACGCTTCGAGCAGAAAACAAAGCGTATCCAGGCCCAGCTCACCCAAAGCAAAGGCGACTGGGAACAGGCCTTCTTTCTCACCCTGGCCCGCAACTTCGGTTTCGGCACCAACAGCGATGCCTTCGAACAATGGGCCCAGACCATTCCCTTACAGGCCGTCAACAAACACCGTGACAATCTTTTCCAGATAGAAGCGATTTTCTTCGGACAAGCCGGTCTGCTACAGGAACTCCCTTCCGATGACTATTCTGCCCAGCTTACCAAGGAATATGCTTACCTGGCCCATAAATTCGAACTGCATCCCTCCGAACACCTTCGCTGGAAGATGCTCCGCATGCGTCCGGGCAATTTTCCGCACGTGCGCATCGCCCAACTGGCCAACCTCTATCATCATTCCCAGGGGATACTTTCCCAGCTCCTGCTGGCTCCTACCGTGAAAGAGCTGCGCGACCTGTTGCGGGGAGGTACCTCTCTCTACTGGCTCACTCACTACGTATTCGGCGAACCGTCGCCCGCCCGTCCGAAGACTCTCAGCGATGCTTCCATCGACCTCCTAATTATCAACACCGTGGTGCCTTTCCTTTATGCCTATGGCAAGCACAAAGGTGAAGAACGGCTCATCGAACGGGCTAGCAACCTGCTGGAACAACTGAAACCGGAAAATAATTACATCATCCGCCTGTGGAAGGAATGTGGCCTCTCTGCCGCCCATGCCGGCGACAGTCAGGCACTCATCCAACTCAAGAAGAACTACTGCGACCCGAAGAAATGCCTGTTCTGCCGCATCGGATATGAATATTTCAAGAAAAAAGAAAGTTAAGAACCGAAGATTTTCTCCCTTCACACACGACTCTTTCATTTCAATCAAAGTCAGTCTCTCAGTACTTCCTCGGCAGTACTCCAGTACTTTCCTTGGAGTACTACAGTACTTTCATGGAAGTACTCCAGTACTGCCAAGGAAGTACTGAAAGTAAATAAAGCTATATTTCTCAACATATTACAGAAATTTACAGAGAATCCAGCCATCCCTTTCGGGAAAAAATCATTTCCGTCCTGACAAAGGAATATAGACCGAACACTCCCAGCCTGAAAGTCGATTACGCAAGAAAGGAGGCATATTGAACTTCCTTGTCATACCCCATTTGTATTGCACAGCCACTTCCATGAATCTGAAGTCATACGCCAATCTTGCAAATACCGGCAAGTCGAAGAAACTTTTGTCATAAAAATAAAAAGTAGGCTCCACTCCTACCGACAGATTCAATCCTCGAAACAGGTACCGTCCCACACTTCCAGCAAAAGATGCCGACCACAGATTACGGATTCCTTCCCCGCCCACATACGTCGTATGCACGTCAGAAGAAAGATAACGGAATCCATAGCTGTAGCGGCCATATCTTGCCGATAACGACAAGTCGAACAACCAGCCGGTATCCGGACGATTCAGCCGCCAGCGGTATCCGGCGCCCAAAGTAAAATCAGCCCTCAAACGGGAGTTTGCCAAATCGAAAGGCGGCAATCCTTTCTCCGGTGAAGCCATCTGGTAGTTTACAGTATTTTTCCCTCCATAAAGCATCAGGCCTGAAGAACGGAGCATCTGTGCACGAACTGTCATCCATAAAAAGAAAAGGAATAAGAAAAAAGATAATCGTTTCATACAGATTTCGAATTAGCGTTATTATTTTCAATCTGGTTTCTGTTTATTTACTTTAAATTTAAATTTTCCTAAGCCTTGATAATCAATAGTAAAAGTACCATGACATGGATAATATGCACCTACACCTCCAGGGAAAGCCTCATATACGTGCGGTCCTTTTTTATCTTGAGATGAGGTTATAGGAAAATGAACAACCCCTGAAGCATAATACAAAGAACCTACTAAAGTCGTTTTCGACTTATAATTTCTCCATCGTCCAAAAACTGACTTTTTTCTAAAATTAGCTTCCATCCTAACAAAATTACCCGCATAAGTATTAAGCCAAAATTTTCGATCCCCATCAGCTTGTTCTGGTATATTATTTTCAAATTCTGTGTTATGATCTACAGAATAAGTTATAGCATCATCTGGAGCTAGCAATCTTAGTTCAAGCAAATCTTCCGGAGTTTTAATATCAGTAATATCCACTACTTTATTACCAATCTTCACATAACCTTTATTATTCAACAATTTTGCCACAGCCTCATTCCTAACAGGTAAAAAGAAAGAATAATCGTCTTTATACTCCGGGAAATACAATCCAGGAAACATTTTCTTAAATTCTTGATATTTTTCTTCCGACTCATAATACTTGTCAGATAAATCCCATGCTCTTTCATATTCATCGTATAGCGAAATAAACCGGAAATTCTTTTTTATCGAATCCACATAATATTCAACATTAAGTACTGCATGGTCAAAATCGGACCTAGTTTCAAATTCTAGCATATCCAAACAAGACAAAGTTCGAGAATTAACTTGACTCTCAGCAAGATTATCTACATCAAACTCCTGACAGCAAGAAGACATCAAACACAATGCCAATCCCGCAAATAAAAAACTTTTGTTCATAAATCTAAATTTTAGTGTTTAACAAATAAATAACAACTCACTCTTTTAAACTATCCATCCACTCCGTTTGCCGCAAGCTGCAACCACCGACCAATCCGAAACCGTTCTCCACATTGGTGTAAGTAGCCCGCATGGGAGCCAACTCCACATTACCCAGTTCATTATTCTTCTGCTCATTAAGTGATTTCAAATAACGGTAGAACTCTTCAGACAGACTATATAAATAAACCTTATATTGCTTTCTGTTTATAAAAGTTTCATCTTGAATAGAAGTCTTGTAATCAGGTATGTAAGTCATATTCAGGCGAAGTGTGTAATTCTTTCCCTGAATTTTCTCATCGCTCCAAAAATACAGATTCTGATAGTACGCATAGTTTCCCATAAAAATGTCATCCAAACCCGAAGAAGCATCCAACATTGGCTCATCACTCCAGTCCATATAAGCAGAAGACGGTTTGCCATAATGCACCTCCGAAGTCCCCTCTTTCCAATACTTTACCCTTTCTTTGACCGTTACCGCATAGTAATTTTCAGTTTTTGCATAATCGGTAAAATTTATCTGAAGCTGGAGCACATTCAACTCAGAGGATTTTCGTTCTATTTTGACAGTGTTTAAAGGGAAAGGAGCAGGAATAATAGTAAAGGCAGACACCGCTTTCACCCCTTCTACCGAAGCTGTAAGCCGGACACGGTCGCCCGTCTCATAGGACTGTACCACATAATAACTTTTGGCGGGAACTCCCGGCAAGGAATCCTCTGTCCACCACAAAGGAACAGCAATGTCATTCACTTCCAGGCGGATGTCCCTACCCTTTAATCCATACATCTTTCTGCCTTTATCATGAACCGGAAGACTGTGCGAAAGACGTACCACCGTAGTGTCGCCACTTCCCGGATAACTATATACCGTTAACTTAGGAACCTCTGAAATCTCATCCAAGTCAAAATGATACACGCAAGATGAAAACAGACTGAAGGCTGCAAGTATTATTATGAGATTCTGTTTGTTTAAATGCATAAATACAATGTTTAGAAATTTGTTATAATCAATGACATTCCAATGCATGCCGATTCAGAAATTTAAAGTGTAGCTAAAAGAAGGAATTATCGGGAACAGCCCGATAGCCTTTCCTCTGAAACTTCCGTTGGCCTGCCGTTCTATCTTAGTATAAAAAGGATTCATACGGCAATAGGCATTATAGATACTCACATTCCAGATTCGCTCGAATCCCCGCTTGGTAGTCCGCCGGAAATTGATACCCACATCCAGCCGGTGGTAGGCAGGCAAAGTAATATTGTTAGGTTTTCCATACATCGGCTCTAAGTCCGACAGTTGCGAGGTACCGGGCAGGCAAGGATTTTCCACATACTGTGTAGGAACTGTCGCATGGTCACCACTACGATAAGTCCACGCTGCATATACATCCATTCGACGGCTGAATTTACGACGATAGACTAGATTCAGTTTATGACGATTGTCAAACTTGCTGGGATACCAACCGGAATAAAAGTCATCAAACTTTTGCTTGCTCCATGACAAAGTATAACCAGCCTGAAAGAGGTTCCGCTCATCATGATACACCAGCGATGTTTCCAACCCATACGATTTGCCGTCTCCCACCCGTACCACCTGCTCCCAGTTTCCGGCAGGCAATGTAAGGCTGCCTCTCGCCTCGTACTCCAACATTCGGCTGGTAGTACGGAAATAGCTTTCCACCTCCAGGCGCAACCTCCACGGAAGTTCCATGTACACACCACCTGCCACCTGTCGCGAACGCATAGGACGTATACGGGAGGTAGAAGGGACCCAACAATCGGTCGGCAAGTTTAAATAAGAATTGGATAACTGGTGTGCAAACTGACTCATCTCGGTATAGGAAACTTTCAAAGTGGTACGACTGAACAGACGATAGCTTGCCGATATTCTCGGTTCCAGCGAATGATATACTGCTCCCGAAACCTGATACATGGTATAACGTCCCCCCAGATTTATCCGCAGTTTCCGGGTCAGCCTCATATCGTCTTCCGCATAAAAAGAGAATTCATTCCCCTTGTAATGGCTCTCTACGGATGACAATAACGTATCCGTCATTTCCTCCGTACCTCTTATATCCTGTGATAACGTATGCTGCGGACAATAGATATGATACAAGTAATCGCTTCCGAAACGCACATGATGATTCGCCGTAGGAAGGTAATGAAAATCCATGCGAAAACCTACGTCATCAATAGTAGAATAACTGTCCCTCTGCATCCGGTCCACAGAATATTCTTTATCATCTTCCCCTTTATCAAAACTATCATCTGACCTGAAGTCGTACTTAGACAGATTACGGGCATATACCAAAGAAAAATTACCGGTCAGTTTATGATTGAACTGATTATTCCATGACAACGCGGCAGAAAGATTTCCCCATCGGATATGGTATTCATCCGTGGTCTGTTCTTTCTCTTGATGGAGCGGATTTCCTGACGGGAAAAGCTGTTTATCCTTCATTTTAAACAAATCTCTTCCAGAATACACACTAAAAGAAAGTCTGCTCTCATTGGAAAACCGGTGTGTGATTTTCGCATTGATATCATGAAAAGCATAACGGGCATTGATGTCTTCTTCGGGAAAGAAACGATTGGCAATCCGCAAAGCAGGAGCAGAAAGCACGTCCAACCAGCTCCGGCGCATACCGAACACGAAAGAGGTTTTTTCCTTTATGACAGGCCCTTCGAAACGCAGTCTTCCGTCCAGCAGCCCCACCGATACCGTACCGTGAAACTTCTTTAAGTCCCCCTCCTTCATACGGACATCTGTCACAGACGAAAGCCTCCCTCCGTAACGTGCCGGGAAACCACTCTTGTAAAAATCCACATTCTTCACTATATCCGTATTAAATGCAGAAAACAATCCTCCAAAATGATTCACTTGATAGAGAGGCATGCCGTCCAATAAGAATAAGTTTTCATCATTCTTTCCCCCATGTACATAAAGGCCGGAGAGCAGTTCCGTGCCAGCAGATACCCCGGGAAGCTGCTGAATCGCCTTGACTAAATCCGGTGAACTGAACAATGAAAATTCCGTATTCAACTGTGCTGGAGTCAACGAAACCTTTCCAGTCTGAGTCGTAAAAAGAGAAGTATTCAAATCGGCCGTTACCACTACCCCTTCCAATGCAGTGGAACTTTCCTTCAAATAAATCGTGCCAGAATAATCTGAACGCAGTTCCAGTTCTTTCACCACCTCTTCATAACCTACATAAGAGAAACGCAAAGTATGCTTTCCTTCCGGCAGTGTCAAACTAAAAAAGCCATGTTCATCCGTCAAGGTACCAATATGCATATTCTGGTCATACACCGTGACATTGAGGAGTGATTCCCCATTATCCTGACACACGTGGCCTGAAAAAGTGTACTGACTCGATTTAAACAACAAGACATAGCTGCCTTTTATCTCCCATTTGATTCCGGTTCCGGAAAAGACAGTTTGCAGATTCTCCTTCAATGACTTACCAGAAGAAAAAATGCCAGATAACCGCATCACTTCCAAAGAAGAATCATAGACGAAATTCACGTGATACAAGTCTTGCATTTGTACGATTGCTTTCTTCAATTCAGAAGTTTCTGAACGAGGATACCCCCCTACACACAAACAAACAGCCGCCACAGTCCACAAGGTACTCATCATACTTGTTTTTTAATATGCACTTTTAATACTTTTTCTATTATCTCGATGATTTCGTCCAGACTGTGTGCATCGAAACTGGCTGTCAACCGTTTGTCTGTCCGGTCGGCTACCAGCTTTACCCCATAATAACGGGATAGCTCTGCAAGTACTTTCGGAAGAGGAGTATTCTCAAATACAAAACTTCCTTTCTTTACAGAATCTGGACGACGAACGATTTGCGGAACATGCTGACCTTTTACCACTTGTGCCTCCATTCCAGCCAGAAGTTCTACACCTTCCGACTGACCTAGTACAGAAAACCGTACTTTTCCCGATTCCACCTGAACCCATGCGGTATCCGCACGGCTTTCATCCATTACGAAACAAGTACCCAACACTTGAACTTCAGCCAACTTTCCTATTACTTTAAACGGACGAGTACAATCTCTTTTTATCCTAAAATCAGCTTTCCCCGTCAATTTCACTTCACGACATACCTTTGCGTAATCCTTTGTACGGAAACAAATAGAGGAATAAGGATATACCGTAACGACCGAACTGTCCGGCAACTGGTACTTTACTGCATGCTCGTATGCTGCCAATTCTGTCCACTGCTTCTCAGTAGATATGCCCACCCAGACAATAAACGCCAACAATATAGCCGCAGCCAGCCCGGATAAGGTCAGGAAATACCGGTTCTTTCCGCCTGCCCTTCCAACCACTCCATGCTTTTCCTTGAAAACTTTCAAAGCCTGCCGTGTGTCCAATTTATTCTTTTGATAATGCCTCAACACAAAACGAAGGCATTTTTCTTCTAATTCATTCATGTTTCTGGTGATATTATACGTTCAATCCTGTGACAATAGAAACCCCAAAAATCACTACGTGAAAACCCTGAATTTTAGTTAAAGAGAAATAGATAGACTTTATATGCCCCCTCACGTATCAAACGAAATGCCTTCTGAATATGACTGTCGACTGTATGAACCGAAATATGAAACCTTTCAGCAATCTCCTGATACTTCAGGCCATCCCGTTTATGCAAAAGAAAGACCTCACGGCAACGCTCAGGCAAGGCATCTATGGCGGTCCACATTCGCGCCTCCATCACACTCCGTTCCTCCACCTCCTCATCCAACAGGGTTTCCTCTAAATCCGTAAACGAGACTCCCGATTTGAACAGATTTTCCTGACTCAAATAATCCAAGCTACGGTTCTTCACCATCACATACAAATAAGCCTTCATATTACTTACCTCACAGGACTTTTCATCATTCATCTTTTCCCACAAAGACGAAAAGCAATCCTGCACGATATCTTTGGCCGTCTCTACGTCCTGTACATAATGTGTGGCATACAAACACAAAGGTCTATAATAAAACTTGAACAACTCATCTATATTTAATCTGTCTCTTCCCATGTGCAAATCGATTTCCATTTCAAATAGAGACAGATGGAAATACCAAAATCACCATCCTACTTCTGTAAAAAAAGTTAAGTCTTTTCAGTTCTTCATACCTTTCACCGCAACGCCTCTTCCACTGCCCGCAGATACCCGTCCAGACGATTGCTCTTCAAGATAGCCTTCCGCCGTTTCTTGTCCAAGTCCGGCAGCAGATACTCCCAGCAGGTCTTCAGCTTGGCCAGCAGCTGCGCTTCTCCACCTTCTATCACCCGATGGTAATGCAGATACATTAGCCGGTGCATCTGTGCTACGCGAGCTTTTAACTCGCCCTCCGACAGTTCTCCTTCCCGGAAAGCAAGGGCCAGCGATGGATTCGCCAACAAGCCTCTTCCTAACATCACTCCTTTCAGCCGGGGAAAGGCTTCCAACACTTCCCGGATGTCGGCCACCGTCTGCAAATCGCCATTATATACCAACGGCAACTCACAAGCCTCATAGAACGCCCGGAACGCCTCCCGGTCGACCGTTCCCTTGTACTGCTGTTTTCCGATACGTGGATGCAGTGTGACCTGTGTCACACACGAACCGTTGAGCAACGGCACTAGCGCTCTCCATTCGTTGGGTTCCTGTCCTCCTAATCTCATCTTGACCGAGAAACGTATCTCCGGAAAGGCCTTCATCGTCTCCAACAAAGCCGCCACTTTCTCCGGAGAGGACAAGATACCCGCTCCTTTTCCACGGCGGACAATCAGTGGGAACGGGCAGCCCATGTTCACATCCAGCTCCCGATAGCCCAGTCCTGTCAGGAAATCCGTCAGCTGTCGCAACTCCTCCGGTTCCGAGGCAATTACTTGGGGAATCAGCCGAGGCACCGTATTCTCGTCGGGCGACACGTCTCGCCTGTCCTTGTTGCGGATGACTCCCTTTTCCAACCGCACAAAAGGCGTGTAATAAGCCTCCACACCTCCAAAACACTGCGCATGGGCATTGCGCCACGCCGCTTCCGTAAAGCCCTGCAAAGGGGCCGCATAAATTACCGGTACATTCTCTTTCATATTCCGCAAATATAGGAATAATTCCTTATCTTTGTAGAAATACATAAATCTCACCCGCATGGAGAATTACATCTTTGAACTGAAAATGAAGGTCCGCGACTATGAATGTGACCTGCAAGGAATCGTCAACAATGCCAATTACCAGCACTACATCGAGCATACCCGCCATGAGTTTCTGACCTCCGTCGGCGTCAGTTTCGCCCAGCTCCACCAGCAAGGCATCGACCCCGTGGTAGCCCGCCTGAACATGGCCTTCAAGACCCCGCTAACCAGCGGCGACGAGTTTATTTCCCGGCTGGCTCTCCGCAAGGAAGGCATCAAATACGTCTTTGTGCAGGACATCTACCGTCTGCCCGACCTGAAACCCGTCATCAAATCGACCGTAGAGACCGTGTGTGTCATTAACGGACGACTGGGTGACAGTCCCCTTTTCAATGAAATCTTTGCGCCTTACCTGAAATGAACGAAAAAGAACTCCTCTGCCGTCTGGCCCTGCCCCTTCTGCCCGGCATCGGCCTGGTAAGCGCCCGCCACCTGATTCAGGCTGCCGGAAGTGCCACCATGCTTTTCGAGCATACCCGCGAACTGCCGGCCCTCATCCCCGGCCTGTCGCCCAAGATAGCCACCGCCTTCCAGCACACCGAAGTGTTCCGCGTGTGCGAAGCTGAACTGTCGTTTGCACAGAAACACCAGATTCAATGCCTGACCGAAGACGACGAAGCTTACCCTTCCCGCCTCCGCGAATGTCCCGACGCCCCGCTCGTGCTGTTCTACAAAGGCTCGGCCAACTTGAACAGCCGGCACATTCTGAGCATCGTGGGTACCCGAAACGCCACCGACTACGGCAAATCGCTCTGCCAGCGGTTCATGCAGGAACTCAGCACTCTGTTGCCCGACACACTGATTGTAAGCGGACTGGCCTACGGCATTGACATTCACGCCCACCGGGAAGCCCTCTCCCGCGGCTTCGACACCGTCGGCGTACTAGCTCACGGACTGGACCGCATCTATCCCGCCGTACACCGCCGCACCGCTGCCGAGATGCTGACACAGGGCGGACTACTCACCGAGTTCATGAGCGGCACCAATCCCGACCGGCAAAACTTCGTGAAGCGCAACCGTATCGTAGCCGGGCTCAGCGACGCCACCCTCGTAGTGGAATCCGGTCCCAAGGGAGGTTCTTTGATTACAGCGGAAATTGCCGAGAGCTACCAGCGCGACTGCTTCGCCTTTCCGGGCCGTGTAGGCGATACCTACTCCACGGGCTGCAACGTGCTGATACAAAAAAACCGCGCTGCCTTGATACAGAGCGCAGAAGACGTAGTAAAAGCCATGAACTGGGACCATACCCCCGTTGTGCCACAGGTGGTCCAGCGCCAGCTTTTCCCGGAACTGACACCCGAAGAAGAACAGGTGGTCACTCATTTAAAGAAACACCCCGACGGTATTCAGGTCAACACGCTTGTGGTGGAGACCAACATCGCCATCAACCGCATGACCAGCCTGCTGTTCAATCTGGAGATGAAAGGCGTGGTCCGCGCTTTGGCAGGAGGAGTTTACAAGTTAGCCTGACTTATCACCTCACGATAAATGGCATTTGCAATACGCAGAGGCTTGTCACGCACCACTAAGCCCATATCCACTACATACTGGATGTCGTCGTCTTTCAGGTGTTGCTCCACCTCTCCGTCCTCGTTGGCCAGAATCGGAGCGATTACATTTCTCACCCTCTCTTCCCGAAGCTTGTCTATCAGTATATCGATGTGCGTATCACGACGGTAAATCAGCCGTTCCTGCGCACGATACATCATTTCCGGTATAATCCGCACACTCCGGTCACGGTTCTCACGCATGTTCATTGTCACCTCATAGCCCAACGCATTCACCAGCCACGGCTGCCCCTCTGTGGCTTCCCATATCTGCGGGAAACAAGCCTCATCAAATACCTGGCCCGTAGCCGCCGTATGCTGCATATAAAGCTGATGAATCTCTTCACGGGAGAAATTCCCCAAACGAAGCGATTCAGCCTTGATGTTGAACGCAGAACCACCCGTCACAATATCCTGATTCGACAACACAATCCGATAGTCACGCACATCGCGCACCCCACACAAAATAATACTCTGCGGAAATGCCTGAGGCCGCAAGTCGTATCCACTGCGAAGCTGACGCAACACGCTCACCAGCGAATCGCCTACCAATGCATCAATCTCGTCTATAAACAAAAGTAAAGGTTTGTCCAATGCTTCTGAAAGCATCTTTAAATACAAAGCAAGTCGGTCCTGCTCCGGACTGGCAGCTACTTTATGAAACAAATCACGAGGCAAATCTGATTGCAGTGTCATCGCAGCACGCTCCGCTATTGTACCCACTACACGACTCTCCACCGTTTTCACATCATTTCGAAAAGCCTGCCCCCCTTCCACATTGGCATACACGGCATAAAATTCCCCCTGCTTGTTGATGTAGTCACGTAAGGCCAGCAGACACGAAGTCTTCCCCGTCTGGCGTGGCGCATGAAGAATGAAATACTTGTTCTGCCGGATGAGCGACTCTATTTCCTCCAAGTCAAAGCGTGTCAGCGGGTCAATGCAGTAATGCAGCTCCGGCTTCATCGGGCCGGCTGTATTGAAAAATTTGGGAACAGGTTTCATAGGCTTTGCGTATGTATATAGCAAAGATACGAAAATCTGCTTACAGTGCCGCAATCTCCTCCCGAATCTTTGCGTAAGGCGCATCCTTCAGCAGCACCTTCTTCGAGCCGTCCAGCAGATACAGTGAAGGCATCGCTTTCAGGTCGTACAAAGCCCCCTGCTTCACCGTCTCATGGTCACTGCCTACCGTCCATCCCTGAGGCAAATCACTCAGCGTACGTTTCCATACCTCCTGATTCCCTTCGGTGTACACCGCCAACACCGTCAGTTTTCCGTCCTTTACGGCTTCCGCCAGCAGCCCGTCGGCCACCATCTCCTGCATCGTCCCGTGACAGCTCGGGCACTCCGGATCATAAAACACCAGCAGCAGACGGTTGTTCTTTGCCCGCGTCTGCGCCAGCGACCGCTTGCTTCCGTCCGGCAGGAAATACATAAAGTCCGTTGCCACCTTTCCCGAACAGTTCCGGCTAATCAGGTCAAGGCTGAACTTCAGCGAACTCTTCCGCGCCTCGTCTACATATTTACTTTTCAGCATCCGCTCCAAGAACAAGGCATACAAGGCCTCATTATGGTAAGGCGAATTCGGGTTATACAGGTAGTCCTCCATCATTTGCAAGAACACCTTCCGCGCATGCTCCTGCACTTCCAGCCCTTTGCAGAAACTGTCCAGACTGCCTTTTATCCGCTCCCCGGAGAGCGTCCCGTCGGCCAGTATGGCCAAGTAGTCTGCCGCTCCCTGCTCCGCCACGTTCCGGTTGTTCACCAATGCCGTATCTGCGAAATTAAAGTTATCCCAGTAGTGCGCCATGAGATATGCTTTCCGTTCGTCCGGCTGGGTGAGCATGGTGGGGATTTCAGGGAAAGGGAACTTGGCTTCCGAGACGGTTTGAGGGTTTTCTACCGTTGCAGTAGTTTTTGCTTGCTTCTGCTGGGAAGAATTTCCACAGGCAGAAAACAGCAAAATCATTCCTATCCCTAAAAAGTATCCATTCATTCTTGAGACCGATTTATTGTTTTTTTAATGTAATGAGCGGCACCGACTCACCAATTTCATGACTTACCAAATAACTGAACGTAGTAGTCAACTGATAAACCACGGAAGTATTTGGAACCGTATAGTAAATAATCAAGTCCTCATCCATTGTAAAATCAAATTCCGGTCGTAGGGTCAATTTATAGGTCGCTATATTCCCCTCCACAGATTGTATATCCAAATCACCCACACGCGTGCCATTTTTGCGCTGCAACGTAATAAATGAATTGGTACTTAACGGTTCTTCACCGTCTAAAGTCAGTGTACCTGTGATGGGAAGATTCGTAAACGAAGCTGAAGCAGGAGTAAACAATGCTTGCGAATCATCCGCTGTACGTATGGTGACGGTTTCCGCACTTGCAATCCGATTCGTCAAGAACTTTATCGTTCCTCGTTGCTCCAAAGAAGTGCCTTTCGGTATGGTAAGATAATATCCTCCCACAGTTTCTTCAAGCCATTCCGCATGTTCACCATTAGGGTCACGCTTCAAATTATTCGTTTGAATAAACAGTTTCAAATCCGTATACTGCACCGCAGCCTCCGGAATCGTCAGATACATGTTGGCTGGCTGGTTCAAGCCATATTTTACCGCATCCACTTCCGGAGTATCATCTACAATATTAAAATCGAATGTGAAATTCTTCGGAGTCGCCCGCAGCTCGACAGCGGCCGATTTAAACCAATAATCAGAATTAGAGTTATAACCAAATTCATTTTCATTATCAATTGAAAAGCGCACCAAATCATCCACATCCGGAGTATTTGTCAGGAAATTCAAAGTCAAACTGGAAACCTCTCCTGGCTTAATCCAATAATAGTTCACAATACCATTCGTCGTAGGAGTCCCATTGTTGATATATTTATTCTTCTCACTGTCCACAGGAACCAATGAAGTGGTCGCAATACGCATCACAGTGTTCGTTGTAGGAGTCTCTCCTGTAAAATTCAACTTAATAGTAACTGGCTGATTGACTGTGGGAGCCAATTTTTCCAACAAAAAGCCCGGATTATTCTCATCTGCTCCGTCCACTGTAATATACATACCTTTCGATCCCGACTGGAATAAAACGACCTTTTCCTCGTCCTTAAAGTTTTCTGCTTCCAGAAATACATGTGCATGCTTCTCCTTCAAATAAGGGCAAGATGACCCTACATATTCTACTGTACCCTCCGGATCATTCCCTTCACTTACATTCAATGTAAAAAAGACTTCCTGAATACCTGGTCTGGTGGCTGTATAAACAAATTTATATCCCCAATTGGTAGTACGGTTTGGTTCTTCCGGTTCTCCATCCTCCGTTTCAATATGATACTCGCAGTCCTCTATTATAACAGGTAACTGTACCCCCAAATCATCATTGGCATTCATGGTATTTGTAGCAATCTTGCAAGTAATCGGAAACAATTCGCTTGGATAATTATCCGGGATGACAAATGTCATGGACAACCTTTCATCTTTCTCCATCGGGACTCCGGTAGACACCCATACAGGCTTGAACTCAAAGGGCTTCATCAGATAAACTTTTATCTGACGGGTAAACACACCCGCCCGCAACAACAAGGTACCAATCACCGGGTCTTCCTTTGGTTGCGCCAAATTCATTGTAATGGTATATGTATTATTGCCTGTAGAACTCAATTGAGGAGTTACACTGGAAAGTGTTCCGTCATTATCAAGCCACGAAACAGAAACGTCCTCACTATTACCATCGTAAGTAAAATCAATTGTCTGTTCACCTCCCTCGTTGAATATCTGTGTCGTCCCATTCAGAATGTTCAACGTATGCGTTCCGTCGCTGAGTTCTGGAATCTCCGGATCGACAGAGACCCAGGCATTATTGGCTGCAATGCCCTCCTTCGCCTCATCAAAAGTGGTGTAACCCATTGACTCAGGAGGAGCAGAACTAATTCGAATCACATATTTAAAATTACGGTAAATAGGCAGCAAATTCTTGTTGCCATCCACAAACATGATTTTATAATACTTGGCCGATTCTTTCGTTTCTCCAATCAGCATGACGGCATAAACGGGAGCATCGAGCGTATTCGGATTTTCAAATATATAATGAGGGTCTCCTTGCGCCTCATCTCCCTGCACCGTCACATCCGTAGCGTCGGTCGACAACACCTGATAGTCTGCAGCAGGTTCCGTTACATAAGGAGCATCCAGTGAATAATTAAATTTATCTTCATCCTTTTCTGCATGCGGATTAAAAGGAGCAATGGTTCCCCATGCCCGGCGGTTACAAACCGCATACCCAAAAACCTGCAATCCGCCCCCTGACTCTACTTCCCAGCACACCTGGGCCTGATTACGGTAAAGCACTATCGACGAAGGGAAACTGTTTAAGTCTGTTACAGCCACACGTCCCCAATAGGCCATGAGCCCTGAAGCGGAAACAATAGAGGGTATCAAGGTTGTCTCACTCATGCCAGGCACGGCATTTATATCATCCAAATAGACATTCGACAAAAAATGTATTCTACGCGTACTACTCGGTACCGTTACATCGAACCTATATGCATAATTCCCATTCTCACCGCTTACCAACTGAATGTTGGAAGCATCACGACGTCCTATATAAGAACCATACTCATCAAAACAAAACAGATAAAGCGTTTTTATCCCTAAACCATCGGGGTCAATATCACGTGTAGTCACCACTTTCACATCCGGCACACTGACACTCAACTGAAGTGCCACATCTCCCTCGGCTACCGTTTCTTGTCCGTTTTCTACGGCAACCTCGTCAGTGCAAGCAGACAAGCCTACCAGTAAAAACAAACACATCCAAAAAACATATATCTGTTTCATATATCTAACTATCTTTCGTTTTTATTTATCTGATATTCTGTGCACGCAACTCTTTCAAATCTTCTGGAGTCACATCCCGTATACAACGTACTTTCCCATCACTTTTTGAATCTGTACCAGTAGGAATCCGATTGTCTGTTGGTTTTGGGTCAGCTGTTATTAAATACGTATACTTGTCTGCAGCCCAATAATAATCATCTGTCAACACCACATCCATCACTTTGTCCTGCGTCGATTGGTAACCTGCGATAATCTGCAACTCTGCGTAAGTAGGTAACCGCCAGTCATCAAAACACCGATGTCCCATACTGTCATAAGTTTTCCCATTTAACCGATCTGCCTCCTTAACTGTATAAATGCTATATTCCACATAATATTTGCAGTTATCTTGTGCCCTAACCCAATTTACATCTCCAATATTTCCCAAATTGGAAGCCAACATAAATGAAGGAGAGACTAGTCGGTTATTTTCCTCTCCCAAAGCAGTCACACTCCCTACTCCTGTACCTGTCATTTTAGGACGAGCCACTGTATATTTTTCACTCGTACTGGATATCTGCACCAAATACATCCGGTTGTTATGTGCATCAGTGTTTTCCCTCACATGGTTTGAATAGCTCTCATCTATACGATAAATCTTCTTCTCCTCCACCCTATAAAACTTAGATTTCATATAAGGATTATTACCTATATGCCCATTCAGTCCTTTTTTTATATCTGTAAAATATTCTCCATCCCAGTTAAAGTTACTGGGCCATCCACCATTCACCTTCACAGTGTTCCCTTCTTCGTTTATATATTGTTCTACATAGGAATACAAACCTGGCACACCCGAGATATATTCCAGAGGATATTGTATCACATGGATTGTTTTCTCCATGTCCTCCTCGTTCGTAACGGTCAACGTAAAATAACGTGCTGTCACAATCTTAGGTACCTCACTGTGAATCTTTAACTCCCCAGACAAAGCAGATTTATCATAATCCACAGAATACCAATCGGAAGATGTTTCTTTCAATGAAATCTCATTTCCAGATTTATCCACATAATAAGCTGCATCCAACGTGACTTTTATGGCTGAAGAAGAGAAAAAAGTGACTACCGTGTCAGCCACATTATGCATCTCAATCTCATCTTCGCTGACAATCAAATATTTATAGGCATCTCCTCCCACCTCTATTTCTTTATTTTGCCAAGAAGCAATCGAAATTTCAGGCTTAAGTTCTACAGGCTGGTCTATCTCTTTATTTCCCACACGGTCTACTGTCACATTGATAGTATAGACCGTATTACGTTTCAAGCATAAGTCGGCGGCTGTATTGGAGATACGTACCGGAATCTTATAATAATTCTGATATAAATCTCCCTGACTGCCGTCTGTATACGGGATATTCATCAATATATAGGTTTCCTGATCGGCTACATTATCTCCCCATTCATTGGGATAACTATATGCATAAAGCACATCCTTTCGTGCTACCCCACTTCCTTCTGTATGATTGAATGTAGACATACCTACACCGTCTGCATCGCCATATAAATCAAGAATGGGGATGGGATCCGCCTCTGCCAGCACACGGACATCCTGCGCATAGCGTACAAGTTTCTTCCGTACATCTACAATCGTCCTATCTGCAACCAGAAAATCGTCTGTATAGCTTACATTCACCACAATCTTGGCAGCAGCCCGTGCCAAATCAATGGCAATTGTTTCGTCTGTACCTTCACTGGGTGTCCATCCTTCTTTTTTGCCATCCATCATGAACTTCTTTCCCGTATAAGTTTCCTCATTTCCAAACTTATCGTTCTCTACCTTAAAAATATCCGGATCCGTATCACTGAGAGCCACCAATGCCGTCCAAGTCTTTATCCGGCTTAAATCTGTCTCTGTTTCCGGAGTAGAAGCATCATCATACTGATGAAAATTGGCCACTACATAAACGTCATAACTCGCTTCCGGGAACTTGGATTTCCAGTTTCCCGTTTCCAAAAGCACTTTACCATCTTCCCCCACCTCTTTATGATAATAACGGGCCACCTCTTCTTTATTGTCTGCGGCAAAGAAAAACACATCCACATTCTCTACTAAATCTTCTCTCAAATCTTCGTCTGATGCAATAGAACGCCCTGCCACAACAGCTTCACCACTTGCCAGCAAATTCAAGACCAGCCCTTCAGAAACCGTTTCCTCGTCAGCCCACATCTCATTTTCCATGCAACCAGTACAAAAAAGCAGGCTACACAGCAAAAGCAAGCACATATATAAATAATCTCTTTTCATCATATACTCTCAATTTATCATGGTTGAATGGCAGCAGCATCCCACTGGTCAGCTGAAACCTGACGTATCCGGATACGAGTAATAGTTCCAGGATGATTCCCTTCATTATTGATAACCTGCTCTCCGTTTTCTGTTTCTCCTCCATCCACCAAACGGGTCAAGGTTATATAAAGTTCTGTTTCACGTTCTACAGCTGCATCAAATGCCTGAGTAGGTCGAACAGAAAAAGTGACCGGTCCCGCTCCACCAATACCCGAAGCCGTACCAGAAGCACTTGACTCACTATACAGCTCAAATTCATTTCCATTTGATAAATTGGCAGTCCACCTAGCACCAACAGGAACTTCCATTTCCATCGTAAACGTCACCTGGCGGTTTTCATCATTAAACACCGTAGCATACGCTTTATCTCCCTCAACACGTACATCCTGACTGGAAAGGACAAGACTACCCTTAAACTGGTCATTATAGCTAATGAAAATTTCATCTTCAGTATCCCACGGAAATACCACGAAATTCAAATTCAGTTCTCCCGAATAGTGAGCATATACCACGACAAAATGATTACGTATGATACTGCCATCCAACACGACCTCCCGACTTCTGAATTCCCCATTTATTGTATACCGAATGACACATTTCACTTGATTTGAAGCTGCTTCATGAATATAATATGGAGTCAGAGAAGTAGCTGTCTGATTCAGGGCGTCAAGATAGGCCTGTTCCTTGCCTTCCTCCTGAATGATTTTAGACTGGCCTGTCCCAAATGTGGTCGCTTCCGGAACAGTTATCGTGAAACTTTCAGAAGAAACAGAAGTATTCGGTATAGAAGGGGCAGTAGGACGCGAAGTGACCTTGTCAGCCATTACTGATTCAGGAAAGACCGTACCTTGCGATGACAATCTGCTAAAAGCAACTGAAGTCACCCTAAAATCCTCACTGGTCTGATTTGTAAAATAGCAGCCCATTTTGGCCACCCCCCTTTCCAGCAGAATCTGGAAAGTCCCCGTCTCCAACTGGGTTCTGGTGATTCCCGTTACAATTCTTGACATCAACAGTCCCTCATCTGTCAACATAGAATATGGTTTACTGAAAACAGCCTCCTTAAGTGCCTTCCGTGAAGATTCAGCAGACAATCCGGTTTCCTCTCCTCCGTTCACCAGCACATAGATGTCCGACTCGCCTTCCCACTCGGAAGGAAGAACCATTTCTACCCGCAACGTGCCCATATTATCTGTATAACGTAAGGCATCAGGCACATACTTATAAGCCAATGCCTTATCCTCATCAGCGGCAGAAGAACCGAAAATCCAGATACGAGCATTATAAAATGTGCTCTCTCCTTCTTCAGCATTTACAATTCCCTCCGCACGCGTACGAGTGGTGTAAGGCTGCAAAGAAGGAAAATTTAATGTCACAACATGTGCATACGTCGCTTCCTCTTTAACCTCTTCCTTACAACCCGGCAACAGGCTTATCAACGCCCCCAGGACTACCCAATAAATCCACCCTATCTTATACATAAAAACTCTTCTTCCTGTTTCACATACTCAGCCTAAAGTCACATCTTCCAATGAAATTACCCATCCATTGACGATGATATAATTTTGCAGGAAAGTATCTCCATCCACAAAGAAAGTAACGGCATACGTATCCTGACGATCCAGATATTCCTGATCATCCCATTCCGCACGATGCTCTCCTACCGCCTGCAGTGACAGAAACCATGTCAAATTAATGTCTAACACATCCTTTCCGGTCCTGTTATTGATAATTCTAAAACGAGGCCCTTGGTCTACCATCATTCTTGACGTATTGAGTTCGGCCACCACCGCATGATTGATTTCCGCATCGTCCGCACGTGATTCTCCAGATACAGTTTCATCTCTCAACAATTCCTGATAATAAGGCTTATAGGTCACTTCACCCTGCCCATAAGGATCGGCTTTATAATCCAACCATCCATTCTTTCCGTCAACCACAAACGAATAATCTTCCTGATGCAGAGTCTGTCCCGCACGTGCCGGCATCAGGATAACACGCAAGGTATTGGTACACTTCATCATGTCGATTGTGAAGACTTCTTCTTCTGCACCCGTCACTTCCACATCCAGCGTACCGCTCAACAGTCCGTTCAAACGGGTACTGCACACATTGTCTTCATCGCGGTTCAAATAAGCAGTTAAATCACTCACCGTTGATTGTCCCGCAATCAAATCTGGAAAAGAGAACTCCGACAGTTCATCATCATAATCCATACTTTTTGCCCAAGCCACCAGTTTATACTTACCCACTGACAAAGACGGCAACGCCAAAGTATAACCATTCACAATGTGATCACCTTCATCTTCTTGCATGGAAACGAACTTTCCTTCTTCATCAAAAATCCATACACGTACATTCTCCGCTTCCTTTCCAAAAGCATCATTCTCTACTATATTATACGTGTAACGAAAGTTCACTTTCACACCGTGGCCTACAGTAGCCGGACAATCATCTCTGTCTTCACGAATACAAGATGTACACAGCAATACCCAGAACGCTGTTACCAGCATGCTCCACATCCCTACTTTCTGACTTCGTTTCATGATTCAGTGCTTTTATTTTATATATCGCAGGAAGCCCACTTAGGACATTCCCTCATTGTTTTCTACTTCGGGGCAACAAAACAAATGTTGCAAAAAAACATGTATAGTCTACCGACTTTTATACAATCCATGGAACAGTCACAAACTGTTCCATGGACTTTTCTCTTCCATTTATTGCAAGTCTACATCGTAATTACTCAAAACCCAACGATTTACCTGGCACTCTACCACCAAATAAGTCTTCGGAGTAGTAGGATCTTCCGGATCAGTATCCGGATTCCATCCACCCGGAATATCATCTCCAATATTTTTTACAGAATTTACAGTCAATCCGTAAATAGTATTACGCATAACAGACTGATAGTTCACTTGAGCCTGTTCATTATCTACTGCCGTATAGTTTTGATCTTCAATATAATGTGTATAATACATCACTCCGTCTTCATACACATGAATATTGTATTTCACACGGAAGTCAGAAATAGTTTTTACTGTAGCTTCTTCGCTTGCCGTTCCGGCTTTAGCTGATTTCAACTCAGCCTCCGCTACTGCTAGTTCTTCTAATCTATCATTGTCAAGTCCATCTTTATCATCAAATACTGCTGAATATTTAGCTTGAACAGCCCCCAATGTAGCAAAATACTCGCCATTGTAGGCATAGAAACAGTTCTTTCCTGCACATTCATCACTTCCTGCAACCGTAGCTGTGGCCTTAAAAATTACCCCCGTAGTATTACCATTCAAATCTGAGCCCTCAGCAAAGCAATTATCAGTTGTTGATCCTGAGTTATTTTCCATACAATATAAAGCATTTGTAGTAAAAGAAGTATTCTTTACATCAACAGCTTCAGTGTAAGAATCACTTACCTTAGTCACCGTACGGAAATCATCCCATCTGTTATAAAAATTATCAGAAGCATTATTCGTTACTGTGGGGGTTAACAAAGTATTTATATGGGAACTTCCTGTAGCAGTAGGGGCAGCCGCATTCCAATGCTGTTGCAGATAAAAATTTTTGATTCCATTTACCAAAGCAAAACCATTGAATGTAATCCCAGTCAATTCTGTCAACTCTCCTTCTGCAGCACTAATATCAACCCCCTCTTGTTTTTCTTCATAAGTAATCTTTGCTGCTAAACGGTCGAGTTTGATAGGTTCAGCAGTCCTAGCCGGATTGTCATAATCATTTTCAGCAGATACGGTTATCTCCTGCCCTCCTGTCTTATCAGTTCCATGACATTCACTAAACATCAGGAACTGACTATTTGTAGCAAAATCAGCACTACTTGTAATTGCTTTCTCCAAGCTCTTAATATTACCTGTAATTCCATCAAACAAAGTAGTTCCCGGATTTGCAATCACATACACATAATAAGTACCCACTCCAGCTTCTACCGGATAAGTTTCCACGCTGCTATCATCCTTTTTTATACAACTCACTTTCTTTGCAGATTGTATAGTTCCATCGGCACGACATAAAACCACCATGGCTTCTGAAATCGTTGACTCTTCTGCCGTTCCTTTATCTGTACCATCTTCTCCAGCCACCGTTCTGGAGCCACTGTTTTCTGTTCCGACCAAAGTCAACGTCAAGAATGTACCACTATGACTGTTGTCAGCCGACGGTACATTGTCTTCATTAGAGCATGCGAACAAACCCAAGCCCGCAAATGCCAAAAATAAACTTTTAGACAATTTCATAACAAATAAAAATTAAATTACACATTTTCTTATATGATTCTCTATCCTATTTCATTCGGCCATATATTCCATATACTGTTTCAGTTGTGTCAGATTCTCTGCTGCTTGAGAATAGCCTTTAGCCTGCGCCTCAGAGAAAGCCTGTACGGCCTTTTCCAGGTTGCCAGCCTTGACATAAACCACTCCCTTCATATTCAGCAATTCGCCTTCTGCCGGAGCGTTATCCAGCAAACGGATAGCTTCATCTGTACGGTTGGCCTCCATCAGGGCCAGTGCAGCATTGTTCACAGCCGTCACATCGTTTGGATAAGCCTTTACACCGCTCACCAAACAATTCACATATTCAGGACTTCCCTTGCCGTAGCTGTCGGCTACCTGCTGAATCTCACTTATGCTCATCAGCTCCGGATGGTTCTTAATCATCTCCCTACCTTCTTCCACCGTAAAATGACGCACATTGTATTCTATACGGTATTCGTTGCGACGAACCGCTGGATACAACTCCTTCAGCAAATACTGATAGATGGTCGGTGGTACCAACGCTTTCAACTGTTTTTCGCAGGCATCTTTGTCATCCCCGCAATGATTGATCATATCCAAAACTTCTTCACGCTTCGGCAGGTCGGAACATTTCACCACCTCTTCACGCAGACCAACCCAGTCTTCACCTTTCCAGTCCACGTGGTAAAGCTGCGGATCAATCGCTTTCAAATCGTCTTTCATATATTCCGTAAAGGCCTTCGCACGACGCTCAGACAGCTTCATATTATAGGCAAAAGTTCCTTCTGGAGAAGCGTAACCCGTTACATAAATCCCCGTAATGGTCAGGTCATCGTTATCTTTTACCAGCGCAATGGAATTGCTCACGGTGTCCAGTTCTGCCTGGTTGCCCTTGTACTTCGGCTCAATGCGATAGCTGTCCTGACGGAACTGCAAGCGTGCAGAACGGGTCTCGGAACGACGCTTCACAATCTCTTCCTTTGGCTGGATAAACGGAGAATAGTAAACCGGAGTCATCGGTGGGAAAATATCGCCCGTAGTGGCTGTTTCGTCACCGTCATTACACTGGGCACAGCCTGTCACATACGCACGGAGTTGAAGATTACCTCCAATCATCCAGCGTTTGAAGGGTACGGATGCCTCGTAATCCACCGTCTGAGCCTCACCGTTCTTACGGCGTATCTTTGCCACGGCTCCGGGATTGAAATCGATATGTTCAAAAGCTTCCGTACGCTGCTGCACTTTATCGCGCACTTTGCCGTTCACCACAAAAGGAGGAAGTTCCTGTTCCTGACTGCCGTCGGCAGAAAGAATGACCGGCACCACGCGCAGCGAATGCTGTTTTTTGATGTCCAGATTATCCAGATTCACCGTCATCTTCACACGGGCCTGACGGTCGGCTGTCTTCGCCACTTCGCGGTTCACTATCTTTATTTCACTCAGATAAGAAGTCTGGCCCAGAACGGGAATACCGGCAGCCAGCACGAATACGAGAGAGATAATATATTTTTTCATCCTGCGTTCCTCCATCATTTAATTACGTAAATCAAGGATATGGCTGCCTTTGTCAGGCCGAAATAGTCTTTCTTGTCGCTTCCACGCCATTCCCCGCAATGCGGACAATCATACTGGTCGTAATGGGCACGTATCCATCCGGCACCAATTTCAAGCCCCAAGTTCCAATGTTTGGAAAGCACGAACTGGTAACCGTAGCCGATACCGGCTCCGTACATGCTGCCTTGATAACGATAGTCCTTAAAAGAAGGGAAAATGCCTAAATCCATATCGGCGACATTAAACTGTCCGCCCAATGCATGAAGTGCCAGAAAATGTCCGTTGAAAGCCTCACAGAACCAGTAACGCGCTTCAGGCTGCACCAGCCAGTGTTTCATCTTCTTGTCATTACCCAAATTAAAAGGATTATAGTTACCCGACACGTCGATAGTCCACTTCGGTGCCACGCTAAACTCTATACCAAGATTTAACGTGGTAGTTACATCATAAAGCATGTTCGTTTTCACAGCTATTTTTTGAGCGGATACCGATACGCATACAAACACACAAAATATCCATACAAGTGTTTTTTTCATAGCCTTTTTCTTTTAACTTTGCGTTACTCACTTGTTTAAAACCCTAACATATATTATTCTATAAGAATAAAAACAAATGTTCACTAATTTTTATCAGAAAAGCTTTTATCCCCTGGTAGAATTATGCATCTACCCTGAAAACTCTTTCCATAGTTTCAATTATCTTTAACATTTCGATTACAAAGATATATAGAAATGGAAGATGGCATAAAGTGAAAACTTCTCATATTATCAAAAAAGATTCCCATTTTGTCAAGAAATCTGCCGAAAAATGAGAATAGAAGAAAATAGCACAAACGACAATTCAAATAATCTACGCATGCATGATTTGCGTATGCCGAAATCATCAGTCCAGGGTTTTCCGGAAACTGTTGGGACTGATGCCATACTTGTCTTTAAACAGCCGGTAGAAGGTAGAAGTACGGGGAAGCGCGCTTTCTTCCGCCACCTTATTGATTGACCAGTCGGGATGCTCCCGAAACAGGGTGACTGAATATTCCAAACGAAGCTCGTTGAGATAAGAACTCAGATTGTGGGAAGTGAATTTCTTCAATATGGCGGCAAAACGGTTGCGGTCCACTCCCATCAGCTGGGCATAATCATCGCGCCCCAGCTGATAGTTCAAATACAGCCGCTGCTCCTTCACCTGGCGATCGAAATTGAAAAACAGCTGTTCATCTGTCCCCTTCTCCTCTTCTCTCTTCTGCCCCTTTTC
>OHJS01000049.1_pt1 | contig 76364 bp, 44 predicted proteins | sample 1568661 | NCBI WGS metagenome assembly OHJS01 (sample SAMEA3879603, study PRJEB24766) | human gut metagenome | biome: human-associated habitat; feature: feces | place: USA | collected 1985/1987 | reverse complement strand
TGACATTTCATCACATTGGCGGGTGGGCGTTCTGCCAGTAGTTCTTTTTTCATGAAATCCATGTAGGGAGCTACGTGGTCAAAGAACTGATAATAGCCTTTGCAGAGATAGTTTAGTCCCGGTTCACCGTCTTCTGTGGTCAGGAATCGGTTTTTAGGACATTCCCCGTTGCAGGCAAACAAGTACTTGCATTCCTTACATTTGTCAGGTAAAGAATCTTTTTTTTGCTGGCCAAATTGAATCTGTTTTTCACTGTACATCAATTCAATCAGCGATTTTTCGTAGATGTTTCCTAACTTGAATTCCGGAAACACAAAGTGGTCACAAGAGTATACGTCGCCGTTAAACTCCATCACCCCTGCATGTCCGCAAGTAGGAGCCATGGTACATACACCCGGTTGGGCTCCCATCCAATTGGCCAGCGTAGCGTCAAAAATCTGGATAAAATATTCCCCCACGTCATTTTTTACCCATTCGTCGAATATGGTGCAGAGGAAATTTCCCCATTGTTCAGGACTTACCGAAAAGTCGGCCAGGTTTTCATCTTTCTGTAAGGCGTGGGCCAAATGTCTTCCGTCAGCATGCGCATGAATTCTTTCTACAATCGGAGTAAACTGAATGTACCGGCAACCCAGTTCTTTGAAGAAATGGTAAAACTCCAAGGGGTAGTCGGCATTGTAATCATTGACCACAGCCATAGCATTCCACTCTACCTGATATTTGTTCAGCAGATGGATACCCTGCATGACTTTCATAAATGAAGGTTTGCCCTGCTTGTTCTTCCGATATTCATCATGAAACTCCTGTGGTCCGTCTATCGAGATGCCCACCAGCCAGTGATTATCATGGAAAAACTTACACCACTCTTTATTTAATAAGGTGCCGTTCGTCTGGATGCAATTGTCGATTGTCCTGCCGTTTGCATACTTCTTCTGAAGTTCCACCACCTTCTGATAGAAACTCAGCGGACGCATCAGCGTTTCTCCTCCATGCCATGTGAACAATATTTGCGGCATGGTTTGTGAATTGATATACTCCTCGATGAACTTTTCAAGCAGACTGTCGCTCATCACGAACTTGGAAGTGTTTTCTTTGTATAAGTTCGTTTTTTCCAGATAGTAACAGTATTTGCAAGCCAGATTGCATAGGGCACCTACGGGTTTGGTCATGACGTAGAGAGGCTTGGAGAAGGGTGATATTGTTTTTTCCATGATAATCGGCTTAAGTTATTTAGTGGAATCTTTTACTAACAATAAGGCACCATGAGGAGCAATTGTGATTTCATCCTCCTTTTGAATCAGCTTGTGGTTCCATGTATCCAGTGCAGGAAGCTGGTCTTTGAGGAAAGATGCTAATTTTTCTTGCTGGAGGCTTGTCTCACCAATGTTAAACAAAGCAATGTAGTGCTTGGAGTCATTTTCATGATCGGCCGTCCATACAATCAGTTCCTCATCAGCATAGATTTGTCGGTTGTTTTTGCTATGCTGATTCAGTTCGAGTGCTTCCTTGTTGGTAATCAGACTTAGGGTAGTAGCATCTGTCTGTGGAAGGTCGCCTCCAAACATCAGTGGAGAACGGAAGATGCACCAGAGACTCATCAGGGTGATTTGTTCGTCGTATGTGAAGTTGGTATTTCTGGCTTCACCGACTTCTCCGCGGATACCGATTTTTCCCATGGGAAGCATATCTGCATCCGGCCAGTGTCCGGCTACTTTTCGCTTGCTCCAGGCAGCACATCGGGGGAACTGTCTTTTCAGTGCTTCCCAGTTGTCCCAAAAGTCACATGAGATTCGCCACATGTGTGCATGTCTGCTCAGGTGATAGGCATTTCCGATATAGGCCGCCCCGGGCGAAACGCTTAATACAATCTTGTTGCCAAATTTTTCGATAGATGCAGCCAGTGCTTCCAGTTCATCGGTGCGCAGAGGAGAGTTTAATCCGTCACCATCCCAGGTACCCATGTCGTCTGCTTTAATGAAATCCACATCCCACGAAGTATATAGTTCAATCAGTGAATCATAATACGCCTGGGCACCCTCTTTTGTACAATTTATTCCGTACATGCTGCCATACCAAAGACACTGGTCATTTTCTTCTGCCACCTGGTCGCAGGTAATATCTGTTCCCTTGATGACCTGTTTGTTTTCAGCTGCAATCCATGGCATACCTCTCATGATGTGGATACCGAATTTCAGTCCGAGAGAATGTATGTAGTCGGCCAATGGCTTGAATCCTTTTCCATCTGCCGAAGAAGGGAATCTTTCTTCCACCGGAATCAAACGTCCGAATTCGTCCGTTATCATGGGAATGTTCTTTTTCTTGTAGTTGCTAGTGGTTACTCCTGGGGCATACCATCCCAAATCTACGACGATATATTCCCATCCAAATTCTTTTAAATGTGCTGCCATGTATCTGGCGTTTTCTTTTACCTCCGCTTCGTTCACATCCAGGCCAAAGCAGTCCCAGCTGTTCCATCCCATCGGGGGAGTCATTGCGAGTTTCGGATTACATACTTGTTTCATGGTTATTTCTGTTAATGTGAATAATGATGTGACAAAAATACGCGCGACAGGAAGAAGATGTTTGTGCGCGTGTACGCATTTGTTAGCCTATCGTACGGCTGTCTTGATTGTCCGAATATTTCTAGACGATGTGTACAGAAAATACAATATGCTGTACAAAAGAAATAAAGTATACGCTTTATAATCGCTTCTTTTGTGAAGTTGAAAATCAAACACTTTAAATATTAATTGTTATGGATAAAAAAGTATACTGCGGAGCAATGCTTTTGGCATCAATCGTTTCTACCGGTTGCGCAGAGCAGAAAAAAGTAGAGGAAAAGAAACCTAATATCATTTATTTCTTAGTGGATGATATGGGGATGGGAGATTTAAGTCTAACTGGACAAAAGAAATATGAGACTCCTAATATCGACAAACTGGCGGCAGACGGTATGCTGTTTACCAATCATTATTGTGGAACAACCGTGTCGGGTCCGTCACGTGCATGCTTGATGACAGGAAAGCATACGGGACATACTTCTGTAAGAGGTAACCAGCCCGGACCGCAGCTTTTGGGCGATAATGAAGCTACTCTGGCCAGTGTGCTGAAAGGTGCCGGATATAAAACAGCCGTAATTGGGAAATGGGGTATTGGTCACCCGATTCCGCTGGATGACCCGCAGCGCAAAGGATTCGACCTTTCTTACGGCTATCTGAACATGTGGCATGCACACAACTGCTTCCCTGAATTTTTGTATAGAAATGGGGTAAAGGAGGAACTTGCTGGTAATAAGTTAGCTTTAGCAGAAGACGGTACAAACCCGTGGGCCAATATGCCTGAAGGTACCGGAGTGGCGAGAATGGATGCCCGTAAACAATATGCACCGGATTTGTTTGAAAAGGAAGCCTTGAAATTTATTTCAGACAATAAGAAGAACCCATTCTTCATTTATTATGCACTGAATTTGCCTCATGCCAACAACGAGGCCGCTCCTAACGGATGTGAGGTTCCTTCACATAATGCGGATATTGCTGCTAAAGACTGGCCGGAAGTGGAAAAAGGCTTTGCGCAAATGATGCAGATTATTGATAAGCAAGTAGGTGATTTGGTGGCATACTTGGAAAAAGAAGGTCTGGCGGATAATACAATTATCATGTTCGCTTCCGATAACGGCCCTCACCAGGAAGGCGGGCACAAGGTTGATTTTTTTGACAGCAATGCGAATCTCAGAGGAAAGAAACGTGACATGTGGGATGGTGGTATCCGTACTCCGTTCATCGTAAAATGGCCGGGTAAGGTGAAAGCCGGTTCTACCAGCAACCATTTGTCGGCTTTCTGGGATGTGTTGCCTACTTTCTGTGATATCGCCAAAGTGGAAAAACCGGCTGGCATAGATGGTTTATCACTGTTGCCTACACTGCTGGGTGATACTGCCAAACAAGAAAAACATAAATATCTGTATTTCGAATTCTATGAAGAAGGAGGAAAACAGGCTGTAGTAGCTGATAACTGGAAATACATTAAATTGAATGTACGTCAGGGAAAGGGTGCAAAACCGGTCGAAACTTCTCTGTACCGTTTGACAGACGATGTGTCTGAACAGAAAGATGTAAAAGAAGAACATCCTGAAATGGTTGAAATAATGGAAGGCTATATAAAAGAAGGACATACTCCTTTCCCGGTAGTTTCATTGTTGCAAATGGACGGAAAAGAAACGGATATGTCACATGACTAATTCAGATATAACGGTATGATAAAAGGTTTGTTTAGTTATGGATTATTGTCTATTGCTATGTGTATGTTTTCCTGCTCATCTGTGAAGATGGACAGGAAACCCCTAGCAGAAAGAGTAGATTCTCGTGATTATCCTTCCGCTTTTATGGCATGGTATAATATTGACATGCCGGAATATCCGGTTGATACAGAAGAAAATCGAATCAAAGCTTGTGCCAAGCATGACCTGATGTGGGAAGAACCGCTGAGCCAGCAGGGAGAAGGGGTAGATTTGATTTTAGGACTTACATGGGATCATAAATATCACGGTCTTGCTACGGAGTTTACCAAGGAGAGTCTGTCACACGCTTTGGAGAATCGCCGTCGGCTTCAGGAGCTGAATCCGAATATGGTGTGTCTGTTCGAAGTGAGATGGCGGGATGCGCCGATGAGCTTCTTGCCGGAAGACAGTGACTGGTGGCTTCGTGATGAGAATGGAAACATCAAGAAGGGCTGGTTAGGAGGATGGGAGCCTTTCTATCTGCTTGACTATAAGAATGAAGGACTTCTTGACAATATAGCGCGCCAGGCTAAAATTGCTGTGGAATGCGGCGTTTATGATGGTATCATGCTCGACTGGAGCGGTAACCTGGAAGTCATCAAGCGGATTCGTAAGGCCATCGGAAAAGACAAGTTGATTATTGTCAATATACACGATGACATAGAAGACGGTATGAGGTATAAAGACTATATCAACGGGGCATTTATGGAGTTGAACCCGATAGATTCTCTCAGCATGCCGGTGGAAGGACTTAAACTGTATTCCAAGGAAGACGTGAACAAGCGTAATTGGAGCAAGATAGAAGAGGCACTGCAATATTATGAAGAGAATTTCCTGGAACCTCATGTGAACTGCTTGGAAGTGTGGGGAAACCGGAAAGACTTGCGCAGAATGCGTGCCACTACGACTTTGGGCCTTACGATGAGTGACGGATATGTGCTGTATGGTGATCCGAACCCTCTTCCCACTCCAGACCATTATCATGACTGGTATTCATTCTATGACGTGAATTTAGGCAAGCCATTGGCAAAGGGACAGCGTCAGACGGACGGAAGCTGGAAAAGAGACTTTGAGGGAGGAACCGTGTTATATAATCCTTACGGAAATTCTGATGTGACAGTTTCTTTCGATAAAGAAATGAAGCGCGTGTCAGATAACTCTGTTGCATGCTCATTCACTGTGCCACAGCGCGATGGTGATATTTTTGTACCTGTAAAATAATGTAGTAATATGGATCTTCAACTACTTGATTTTGTATCCTTTTTTGGATATTTCTTTTTCTTGAGTTTTATTGGATGGTATGTAGGACGTAGTAAGAAGCAGGCTGCATCCGACTATTTTCTGGCCGGTAAGACTCTTCCGTGGTATGTGGTAGGGAGTTCCTATATCGCAGCCAATATCAGTACCGAACACTTTTTAGGAATGATTGGAGCTGCGGTATTGTATGGAATTGTGGTGGCCACGCCAGAGTGGAGTGCTGTCATTGCATTCTCCTTTCTTATCTGGCTGTTTATTCCTTTTCTGCTGGGCTCAAAGGTGTATACCACACCCGAATTTCTGGAAAAACGTTTCAATAAAGAAATACGTCTCTTGTTTGCCTTTATCACGATATTGGCAAATGTAACGGCTTTCATGGCTCCTGTAATTTATGGAGGCGGACTGATTGTAGAAGAAGCCTTAGGTTTCAATAAACTCATGGGACTGGACATTGCTTCCATTACAGCTGGATATATTCCTAACTGGGGATTATTCATCTCTATCTTCTTGATTGCCTTTGCTTCTGGTGTATGGGCGATATGGGGAGGACTGAAGTCGGTGGCCTGGATGGATGTGCTTACCATTGTCATTATGGTTATGGGGGGACTCATGGTTACCTTCCTGGGCTTGTCGTACATTGGGGATGGAAATATTGTAGACGGTTTTTCCCGAATGATTAATGTGAACCAGTGTCATGACGGATGGGCTTCTGAATGGTTGAATAAGAATGTGGTGAACATGCTGGCAGGTTCTGCGGAAGGCGATAGCTATAACCGCTTATCGGTATTGCAGCCAGTTAATCATACCACTACGCCCTGGACTCACTGGGTGTTCTCTTTCTTCTATATCGGTTTGTGGTACACAGTTATCAATCAGCACATGATTCAGAAAGTATTTGCTGCAAAAGACATCTACCATGCCAGAATGGGAATGGTATTTGCTTCCTTCCTGAAACTGCTGTTGCCGTTTATCGTGGTGGTTCCCGGTTTAATCTGGTTTGTGATGAAACCTGATTTCCTGTTCTCCAGCAACTGGTCGGTAATGAGTGAAGAGGCAAACAAAACTTATATCATGATGATTTCCAAGCTGGTTCCACCCTTTATGACCGGTTTGCTGCTGGCAGCTTTGTTTGGTGCTATTCAGAGTACTGTCAGCTCGGTGTTGAATTCTACTTCAACTATTTTTACCCTTGATTTTTACAAGCATTACGTGAATCGTCAGGCTACGGAAGCGCAGGAGGTAAGGGTAGGGAAATGGGCCGGTGCCATTATTCTTATTGTGTCTATCGCTTTGGCGGTATTGCTGGCCATGACGAAGATAAACATCTTTGTCTACATTCAGACCCTGTATACCTTTATTGCTCCTCCGTTCTCGGCCATCTTCCTGATAGGTATGCTTTGGAAGAAAGTCAACGGACAGGATGCCCTGACTGCGGTAATCGTGTCTTTTGTGGTCGGTATTTTATTGAAGTATCTGGAATTCGGTCCTCTGGCCGATTCGCATACGGCTTTTGCACAGTTTGTCAAGCCTTTTGCCAACCAGGGACTGATTGTCTGGGCGGTAGCAATGGTTACCTGTATGGTTTCCGCTCATTTCACTCCTAAGCCGAAAGCCGAGCAGGTTTCTTCAGGTCTGGTGCTGAATTTGAAAGACTTGACTAACCTGAAGGACGGCTTAGGTAGCAAATGGTATAATTCAGTAGGTTTCTGGTGGGGTATTTCTTTTGCATTAATGGTTGTTCTTATCTTAAGTTTCAGCCTGATTTTCTAATTAAAGTTAGGTTTCTTGGCTGCCATGGTCACTGATAAAGTGGCTTTGGCAGCTACCTTTTTTAATCTTATAAGTATATGAAAAACAAAAGATTATTTGTATTTTTCCTGTTTAGCTCTTTACTGTGGGCAAGTCTGCAAGCTCGACAGATAGATTTGTCCTTAAATGATTGGAGATTGTGGCTTGATAAGGAGGCCCCTGTCGTTGCAGATGCTTCCGCTCCCTTATGCGGATGGGAACAACTTCCTTTTCAGGGCAAACAGATTCGTATTCCAGCTACAGTAGAAGCATATTGTTGGGGAATGGAATCTGGTGAAAAGTTTGGATTGTCAGGAGATTATACTGGGGTTTCCTGGTTTAATACCGACTTCTTGCTGCCTCATATTAAAAGCAGCCAACGCCTTCTACTGAAATTTGAAAGTGTACGATTCTGTGCTGAGGTTTTTGTCAACCAGAAATTTGTAGGAAAAGATGAAGCTTTTGGCACTCCATTTTATTTTGATATTACGAATTACGTATCGGCCGGAAAGAAAAACTCGTTAGCGGTGAGGATAATAGATCCTGATGGAAATTTTACCTGGACTGATTTTAATCCGCATTTTTGGGGAGAGCGGCGAATTACTCCGAGTCATGGATTTGGAGGAATAACCGGACGGGTAAAACTGGAGTGGGTAGACCCTAATTACATCAGTGATGTGTTCGTGCAAAATACTCCGCAGATAACTACCGTTTGTGCGAAGGTAAAGGTGGATAACCTGTTAAATCAGAAGTCTCCGGATGGGGAGTTACGCTTCCGCCTTTTCCCGGCTTCTGATGATAATCAGGTTTTATATGATAAAAGTATCCGTGTTAACGGAGATAAACTGGATGAGTATTATTCATTTGTCTTACAATATCCTAAAGCACAGTTGTGGAGTCCGGAAAGCCCGAACCTCTATTGGCTTCAAATAGACTGGAATGGAAAGGATGGAAGCTCCCATTCGGTCCGGAAGCGTTTTGGATTCAGGTGGTTTGAGATAAAAGACAGTAAAGATGGTCGTTATTTTCAGTTGAATGGGAAACGAATCGTATTGCGTACAGCTATTTCGTGGGGATTCTGGCCAGTGAATGGAATAATACCTACTCCCGAGCTGGCCGAACGTCAAATCAGGCTTGCAAAGGAGCTCGGACTTAATATGCTGAATTTCCATCGGGGAATAGGACAGACAGTGCTTTTGGATAAAGCCGATGAATTAGGATTGCTTTATTATGAAGAGCCGGGAGGATATAAAACAGGAGGTAATACCCGGGATGTATCGCTTCAGGCCTTGAATAGAGAGAGGTTTCTCCGGATGATGAAAAGAGACAGGAGCCATCCTTCGCTGATTATATACAATATGATTAATGAGATTTCCAACCGTCAGCCTCTTCCTTTTGAGATAGAAGATTTGAAATTATTCCATTCGCAGGATGAAACCCGGCATATCACTTATACTTCCAGCAATTTCTTTAAAGTATTGCATGGAGGAAAGTGTCCGGTCACTCCTTCACCTGTCAAGTCTTTTATGCGGCCTTATGATACGACAGTGTATCAGCAAGGTTGGTGGGATCAGCATTTCCCCGATGGTCCGGGGGTATATTGTGACCGTTTTTATAAAGGTCCCGGAGAAGGTATCTTCCGAAATTCAGATAATCTGCACGAGATTGTCATGTGGGGTGAAGAAGGAGCTATCGGAACTCCGCCTCGCTTACAGCTGATAAAAGAAGAAATCGAAAAGAATGGTAATCTTACAGGCTGGGATGGTGATGCTTACTTGGCACAGTATGAAGCTTTTGATGCTTTCCTAAAAATGCATCCGGATTTTCAGAAAGCATTCCCGGATGTAGATGCGTTTACCCGGTCTTTTGGTAATGTTGCGATGTATTATCAAGGACGGATTATTGAAAATATCCGTATTGGGAATGTGGTAGATTGTTATGCAGTCAATGGTTGGGAGGAAACCAAGATTGAAAATCATTCCGGTATTGTAGATGCTTATCGTCATCCAAAGGGGGATGCTCATATTTTGGCACATTATAATCAGCCTTTGTATGTGGCTGTCAAACTAAGAAGTAAGGTAATGGAGCAGGGAGGTACGGCCATAGCTGATTTCTATGTGGTGAATGAGAAAAACCTGAAAGGAAAGTATCGGTTGTCTGTAACATGCAGTGATAATAAGGGAGTTTTCTTTGAAAAGACTTATGCGGTAAAACTGGAAGGAGGAAATACGTACGGACAGTTGTTGGTGAAGGAGGTGAAAATTACTCCACGTGAGGAGGGATACACTGTGGTGAGGGCCTTCTTGTGTAAAGATAGCGAAGTAAAAGCCGAGGGAATGGATAAATTGTATGCGGTCGGTTTGCATGAAATGGATTCTTCGTTGGATGTTGCATTACTGGATGACAGTGTTGGACATACTTCGAATGCCCTGAAATCATCGGGCATTGTTTTCCGTTCTTCTACTGCAAAAGAGATCCTGAAATCTCATCCGGATGTAATTGTGATTGGAGCGTATGACCGTCAGTTGGCTATGCCTGAAATTGAAGCCCGAAGCGAACTGTTGGAATGGGTGAAGGCAGGAGGGAAACTCCTTGTTTTAGGAGATGCGGATAAAGTTTCAGCTTTTCTTTCTGAGAAAGAAGTGTTGGATTATCGTGGTTGTGTACCCTTGCGGACCGTTTGGTTCGGTGGAAATTATGCGGTAGCTAAAAACTTGTATTTCTCCGGCTTGCCTTGTAATACGGCATTCAATTGGGAGTATCAGTCTCTGGCACAATATCATAAGCAGCGTAAGGCGTTGCGTATTATGAATGGAAAATGCTTGGTAGCAGCAGTGGCGGAACATAAGCCTGAGGTCTTCTCTGCTCTTCATTCTTTAAAGATGGGAAAGGGAGAAATCATTTTGAGTACATTGGATATTGTGCGGGCTTTAAATCGGAGAGATGAAACTGCTAATGTGGTGGCCAGGAAATTGTTGATAAACTTAATGACTCTTCAGAATTAAAAATATGAATACACGATTGTTACATCTCTTTGTAGGGCTATGTTTGGTTCTTCAGTTGCATGCCCTTACTACGTTCCGGAATCCGATTATTCCGGGATTTCATCCGGACCCTTCCATTTGCCGGGTAGGAGAGGATTATTATCTGGTTACTTCTTCTTTTGAGTGGTATCCCGGATTGCCCATTTATCACAGCAAGGATTTGATGCACTGGGAGCAGATGGGACATGTGCTGACCCGTCCCTCACAGTTGAACTTGAAAGCGGGATTGAAACATTCTGCCGGTTTGTGGGCTCCTACGATAAGGTATCACGAAGGAGTATTTTATGTGATATGTACCGCGCAGCAGGCAGGAGGAAATTTTTATGTCACGGCGAAATCGCCTGCCGGACCGTGGTCGGAACCGGTATTCCTTAAGGATGCTCCGGGAATAGACCCTTCCTTGTTCTTTGATGATGACGGTACTTGCTGGTACACAGGCTCTATCAACGGAACCAAAAATCAGGACCGTTATCCTAATGAAGACCGCATTTATATCCAGAGGTTAGATTTGCAGCAAGGGAAACTGGTGGGAGAACGCAAAATTATTTCTACCGGACATGCCGTGAATGCTCCTTTTGCGGAAGCTCCACATCTGTATAAAATAGGAAAGAAGTATCTTCTGCTGGTGGCAGAGGGAGGCACCTGGAATAACCATGCCGTTACGACTTTTATGGCAGACTCGGCAATGGGACCCTATGTACCGGGCATTGCCAATCCCGTGCTTACCCATCGTTTTTTGGGAAAGCAGGCCGATATTACGACGGTGGGGCATGCCGATTTGGTTCAGACACCGGAAGGTAAATGGTGGTCGGTGATGTTGGGAGTCCGTCCGTTGGATGGATTTACGATGCTGGGCAGAGAAACTTTTCTTACCCCGGTTGAGTTTCAGAACGGATGGCCAGTGTTTAATCCGGGCATAGGCCGGGTATTATCGGTAGAAAAGGCGACGGGTATCTGCCCTCATCCTTTTTCGGAAGAGCCGGCAAGAGATGATTTTGACTCGCCGGAACTGCGTAATTGCTGGAACTTTCTTCGTACTCCTTATAGCCGCTGGTTTGAGTTGGCAGACGGCAAGCTGACGCTGCAATTGCGTCCGGAGTCGGTTAAAGAGCCGGTCAACCCTTCGTTGATAGCGCGACGGATACAGCATTTTAATTTTACCGCCTCTGCCATGATGCATTTCAAACCAGCGCGTGAAGGGGAGGAAGCCGGTCTGATTCTCATGCAGAACGGAGCCAATCATTATCGGCTGGTGAAACAGCGTCGGCACGGAAAGGACAGCCTGCTATTGTATAAGGTTGATAAAGGAAGGCAGACGGTAATGGCTTCCCTTCCTTATAAGGATAAGCAAGTTTGTTTGTGGGTGGTAGCACAGGGTAAAAGCTATCGTTTCTATGTGGGTAGTCAGCCGGAAGAGATGATGGCACTGGGTGAAGCGCAGGATGCCACGATTAACAGCAGTAACCATGCAGGTGGCTTCATCGGTCCGTTTATTGGAATGTATGCCAGCAGCAATGGGCAGAAGTCCGGAAACAAGGCATCTTTTGACTATTTTGAGTACAAGGAAGGTGCCGCATTCCCTCTTCAGGTAAGAAAACATTCGCTTCATGAGATTGCGGTGCGCGACCCTTATATTTTCCCGGATGAAAAGACGCAGACCTATTATTTGTATTGTGTCACCCGGCAGAAAGCAGACCGTCCGAATGGCAAGCATGGCCTGAAGATGTATAAAAGCCGGGATTTGAAGACTTGGGAAGGCCCTTATATGGTATACGAGTCAGTGGATAGTGAGTGGGCCGATGCTTCTCACGGCATCTGGGCTCCTGAAATGCATGAATATAAAGGGAAGTATTATTTGTTTGCTACGTTCACCAATGAGAAGTCGCCTCTTTCGCAACAAGTTCCCGGTCGTCCGTTCTTACACCGGAGAGCAACAGCCATTTTAGTGGCAGATACGCCTGAAGGGCCTTTTGTGCCGTTGACAGGCAAGCCTCACACGCCAGCCGACTGGATGTCGCTTGATGGCACATTATATGTAGAAAACGGGAAACCATATATGGTGTTCTGCCATGAATGGACGCAAGTGACAGACGGAACGATGGAACTGCTGCCATTGTCGGAAGATTTGTACATGCCGGAAGGAAACCCAGTGACGATGTTCAGGGCAAAAGATGCTTCCTGGGTACAATCGCTGGATATGTATAAGGGCAAGAAAGTGGAAGGCTACGTGACCGACGGCTGCTTCCTGCACCGCAATGCCAATGGAAAGCTGATTATGCTCTGGTCCAGTTTCGGGCCGGGAGGATATGCCGTGTCTACGGCCGTATCGCTTTCGGGCAGTATTTGGGGGCCCTGGAAGCACAGGCCTTCTCCCCTGTATGGGGAACATGGGGGACATGCCATGTTGTTCAAGACTTTCGACGGACGTCTGATAATGACACTCCATTATCCCAATGGCGGAGCAGAGCCTCACGCACATTTTTTCGAGATGAAAGAGTCGGATGATACGCTTGAAATAGTGCGAGAGCTGGATTTATGACACTTCTGAACAAATGAATCAAAACTGTGAACGCGGCGTACAATGATTGTATAGCCGCGTTCCTACTTTTGAGGGAGTTTAATAGACTTTCGATATGAAAAATACACTTTGGTTGACATCTGTGGCTGTTTGTACGGCAATAAACATGTATGGGAAGGAATGTACAGAGTTTGCTCATACAGACGCTCGTCCTAATATTTTGTTTTGTCTGGCCGATGATGTGTCTTTTCCTTTTTGGGGAGCATACGGGTGCAAGTGGGTACGGACTCCGCACATAGACCAGTTGGCTTCTCAAGGTACGCTGTTCATGAATGCCTATACTTGTAATGCCAAGAGTGGACCCAGCCGTTCGTGTATATTGACAGGACGGAATTCCTGGCAGTTGGAAGCAGCCTGCAATCATTTTGCCTTTTGGCCGTCGCAGTTTAAAACATTTGCAGAGGTAATGGGCGAAAATGGCTATGTGGTAGCTAAAACGGGAAAAGGTTGGGCACCGGGCAATCCGGGACAAATAAACGGGAAAAGACGTGAATTGATTGGTCCGTCATTCGACCGTATCAAACTGACTCCGGCCACTCCGGAAATCTCGAATATTGACTATGCAGCCAACTTTGCGGAATTCATTGATACGAGGGATAAATCGCAGCCTTTCTTTTTCTGGTATGGTTCGCTGGAACCTCATCGCTTCTATGAATACGGAAGTGGGGTTAATAAGGGAAATTACCGTACTACGGATATAGACCGGGTTCCACCTTACTGGCCCGATTGTGAAGAAACACGGAATGACATGCTCGATTTTGCTTTCGAACTGGAGCATTTTGATGCCCACTTGGGAAAGATGGTAGAAAAGTTGAAGGCAGAGAGGTTACTGGATAACACAATTATCGTGGTGACGGCTGATAACGGCATGCCTTTCCCGCGTATAAAAGGACAGGCATATCATGCCTCCAATCATTTGCCGATGCTGGTGTACTGGCCAAAGGGGATTCCGCAGAAGGGAGTGAAGAATTTTGATTTTGTCAATTTCATCGACCTGGCACCTACTTTTCTGGAAGCGGCAGGAATAGACGGTGAAGCAAAAGGTATGCAGCAGATAGAAGGCAGAAGTATGCTTTCGCTGATAAAATCAGGAAAAAGCAAATATGATTCATCCCGTAATCATGTGCTGATAGGGAAGGAACGGCACGATATAGGTCGTCCTGATGATGCCGGCTATCCTATCCGGGGAATCGTAACCGAGCGGTATCTCTATGTCTATAATTTTGAGCCAGACCGCTGGCCAGCAGGTAATCCGGAAACGGGTTATCTGAACTGTGACGGAGGAGCCATTAAGACAGAATTGATAAAAGACGGTAAAACAGAGACCCATAAGTACTGGAGCCTGAATTTTGGAAAGCGTCCGCAAGAGGAACTTTATGACATTGTAAAAGACCCTGACTGCATGCACAACCTGATTTCCTCGGGCGAAGGACGAATAGTGGCCGATAAACTCCGGAAACAGATGTTTGAGGAATTGAAATCTCAGGGAGACCACCGTATGGCGGGGGATGCGGGTTATTATGAACGCATGCCTTATTGTGACAAAAATCACCGGGATTATTATAACCGTTTGCAGAAAGGAGAAAAGTTGAAATTTCCGGGATGGATTTTTCAATCGGATGTAGATACCTCACATTTAAATAAGTAACCATTAAAAGTATGACAATGAACAAGAATTTGCTGATAGGAATTGCAGCCACGCTGATGCCGGCATGGATGCAAGCGCAGAGTGAAAAACCGAAGAATGTGCTTTTTATTGCAGTGGATGATTTGAACGACTGGGTGGGATTCTTGAAAGGACATCCTAATACCCGTACACCCAATATGGACCGTCTGGCCGCCATGGGAATGGTGTTTGAGTCGGCTTATTGTGCGGCTCCGGTTTCCAATGCCTCACGTGCCGCGCTTCTTTCCGGTTTTCGTACTTCTACTACCGGAGTTTATGGGAATGCCGAATTTATGCGGGAATCTCCGGTGTTGAAAGATGCCGTGACTTTGCCAAAGTATTTTTCGAATCATGGATACTATTCGATGGCGCGCGGCAAGATTTTTCATCAGCCGATGGGGCCTTGGGGAGACCCGCAGTCGTGGGACAGTCAGGAAAATTTAGGTGGTTTGTCGCTGAATCCCCCTCGGCAGAAAGGAAAACAAGCTAATGGGTTGGAAAAACAGACCACTGGAGGAGCTGTGATTCTTGACTGGGCGGGAGTCGATGTAGATGAAACAAAAACTAACGACTACCTGAATGCGCAGTGGGCTGCTCAGGAACTCATGAAGAAACATGATAAACCGTTCTTTATGGCTTGTGGTATTTTCCGCCCGCATCTTCCGTGGTATGTACCTCAGAAATACTTTGACCGTTTCAAACTCGAAGATATTCAGTTGCCTAAGCAGGACCCGATGGAAACCATGGAAAAACTTTCTCCACGTGCTTTGTCGATGACTGGATATAACAAACCCGAGCATGAGTTTAATATTCTGAAGAAGTATGGCATGGAGAAAGAGGCGGTTCGTGCCTATCTGGCTTGCATCAGTTATGCAGACGATTGCATCGGTCAGATTGTGGATGCGCTGGAAAAGAGTCCGGAAAGAGACAATACCATCGTGGTGTTCTGGGGCGACCATGGATGGCATCTGGGTGAAAAGATGCGTTATCGTAAATTCTCGTTGTGGGACCGTTCTTGCCATGTGCCGATGATTATTGTAGCTCCGGGCGTAACAAAGCCGGGAAGCGTGTGCAAACAACCGGTCAGCTTGCTGGATTTGTATCCAACGCTGGTTTCTCTGGCGGGTTTACCTGCTAATCCGCTGAACGAAGGTAATGACATTACCCCTTTACTACAGAATCCGAATACACATTGGACGAAGCCGGCCATTACTACATTGGCACAGAACGAGCACTCTATTTGTGATGGTCGCTATCGTTATATTATCTATCGGGATGGTTCGGAAGAACTTTATGACCACAAACACGATCCTTTGGAGTGGAAAAACCTGGCAGCAGATAAAAAGTATGCGGATGTAAAGGCGTATCTGAGAACTTTCATTCCAAAAGTGAATGTGCCTAGCATCGGTAAGTCTCACATTTCCAAATCGGCAGATGAAAAACCGGTGAAAACTCGTAAGGGAAAGAGATTGATTTCATCGCTGGATATAATTGAACAGGAATGCATTGAATATAATAAATACCTAGGATTTAATGACTATGAATAAACTGGTAGTTTGGCTGGTAGTATATCTGGGCGGAATCTCTTCCGCCCTTTATGCCGATACAGGAAAGCCTGTGGTATGGATTTATACTGATATGTCTGATAAGAGCATTCCTGGACCAAATAAAGAAGGTACGGTGAATGACTCGGACGACATTTCGGCCATGGCTGGATATTTGTTACTGGCTGATTGTTTTGATACGCGAGGTATCGTGGTGACAAGTACTCATCGGCAACAGCATGCTTCGTCCGGCAACCAGGCAGAGTGGGCGCAACGTGAGTTTGGCGAGGCTTATGCGGCCGATGTGGTGAATCTTAAAAAGGTATATCCGGATTTTCCGGATTCCATCTCCTTTACCCAGAGCTGCATCAAAGAGAGTGCAGAGCGTTTTGACTACAAGAAGGATTATGCCAGAATCCTTGACCGTTATCCTACAGTCGCTTCTCTTTTAGACTTGCTGCAGCATGAAAAAGACACGGTGAACGTGCTTTGCTGGGGTTCTTTGACCGAACCGGCCATTCTGGTAAATGCCTGTCTTCATTCCGGACGTGCCCATTCACTGAAGAAAGTCCGTTTTATTGCTCATTGGACGGATTCCTCTTTGCACCAGGGCAGTCCGGAACATCCGGAGAATGTAGCCAACTGCCGGGAAGATGCTGCGGCATGCAGTTATCTGAAAGCAATGGCCGCACAAGGCAAGATTTTGTATTATGAGTTAGGTGCCATCGGACAGCACGGCATTGTGAGCGGTAGTCCACATGGAAAAGAATATTTCAATCAGTTCCACAAAAGTCATTTGGGTAAAATCTTTGCTACCGGGAAGTATGCACTTAATACGGTGGACGATTCCGATTGTGCTACTTACTATGTATTGCTGGGCCGATGGGGAGTTTCACTCCAGGATGTGGCTTCTGATGGAACTAATGATCCGGAAGTGGAAAAAGCCAATGAAAAGAAATTCTTTCAAGAAGCTGCTGCCATCCGGGCAGAACTACTGAAGCGTTCGGATGTGGCTGCCGGAAAAGGTTCAGAATGAATTCAATTATCTTTTAAATACCATTTAAACATTAATCAATGAAAAAACGACTTTTATTTTTGTCCGTGTGCATGGCCTTGGCTGGTTCTATGGACGCACAAGTAAAGAAGAATGTAAACACCGACCCTTATCCTTACGGTAACCCGGTGATACGTCACATGTATACTGCCGATGCAGCTCCACATGTGATGCCCGACGGAAGGGTATGGATGATTACCTCAGTAGACCACGAGAATGGTGGTGGATATTCTACCATGCATTGCTATCATGCCTTTTCTTCGTCCGATATGGTGAACTGGACCGATCATGGAGAGATTTTCCACGTGAACGATATTCGTCCGAAGGATACGCCGGCTTCAGACAAGTGGGCAGTATGGGCACCTGACTTTATCTATAAAGACGGGAAATATTATCTGTATATTCCGATTCGTATCCAGCATGGAGCAGAATCTTCACAGGAAAAACGCAAAGTAACAGCTTATCTGGCAGTTGCGGAAAGCAACTCGCTGACCGAGCGTTTCAAGGTGCTGACTCCTCAAATAAAGGGAACAAGAGGAATCGATCCGGCGGTATTCCGCGATACGGACGGTAAGATTTATTTATACTGGGGCACTCACATGGCTGCACAGCTCAAGGACAATATGTATGAATTTGTCGGAAAACCAGTAAAACTGGAGGTAGATACCGACCGCTTTATGGAAGCTATATGGATGAACAAGCACGATGGAAAGTATTATCTTTCTTATCATACGAAGTACGGCAATAAAATTGACAAGAATCATCCGGATGACCCGAACCGTAAGCCTTCTGAACTGGCTTATTCTGTAGGTGATTCTCCTATGGGACCTTTCAAATACGGAGGAGTTATGAACTACGAGTTGGGAGTAGGTGTGAAAAACGGTCCGAAATTGCCGGGATATGACTATGTACCTTGGCGTTTGACGCAATCGAATCACGGAGGTATTGTAGAATATCATGGTCAGGAATATTTGTTTTATCATACGTCAGCTCTTTCCTCTTGGCGTCAGGATCGTTTTCAGGGACCGGGCACCTGGACACAGCGTTCTGTTTGCATAGACGAATTGAATTACAGGAAAGACGGAAGCATCGTGCCAGTGAAGCAAACCATTGAGGGAGTTGCTGCGGTGAAAATCAATCAGCCGGCTGTGGTGAACCTTTCTTTGAAGCAGGCATCGCTTGCGGATGGTGAATCTGCATCGGTTTCCAATGTTAATCTAGGCACGGGTTATTATTATTTCAGTGCGGAAGTTTACGGAGTGAAAGCTCCTTTGATAATAGAAGTACGCACAGGGGCAACCGATGGAAAACTGCTGGGTACGTTGCTCGTGAAAAAAGACGGCTATGTGGATACTTCTCTTATTGACGCCAATGGGAAACAGACTATTTTCTTAAAAGCTGTAGGGGGAAATGTCCAGATTTCAGCGTGCAGATTCTTTGCGGGAAATGTTGAATAAAGTACGCTACAGAGGGCTTTGGAAGGGGATAAGGCCCTCTGTACAAATGGAACAATAGTGCGGATGAATGAACAAATTCGTTTATGGTATTTGGCATTTCTTTGCACATCGAAAGAACTCGTTAATACTATGTAATAACTAAAAACATGTGATCATGAACAAAACATTTTTCAAATCAATTTTTTTCATGGGACTGGTGGCCTGCATGTTTTCATGCAAGGATGATGATTCGCCTCTTGACGGAGGAAACACTCCTCAAGGGGTTAATGTCAGATTCGACTATTCTCAGGCTAAATTAGGTAGATCTCAGGGCTCTTCTGCAACGCTGAACGGTTCGTCCGATGCAGACTGGACGATTGAAGTAGAAGAAGGTGATTTTTTCTCTGTAGCACCAATGAGCGGAACTGCGGGTGATTTTACGCTCACAGTAACTGCCAATAAGGGAAATACATCGACTGAAAAGGTGTATTCCAAGTTTATTTTTAATGCTTCCGGCAGAAAATATCCTGTTACAGTCATTCATCTGGAAGACGAAATTCGCCTGGAACCTTCTTATGAGGCTGAAACGGTGTTTAGTTTTGATCAGGAGGGTAATTTGTTATCCCCAGATTTGAATGTAAAGGCTTTTACAGCTACTTCTAACATTGAGTGGACAGTAAAAACCGTGAATGAAGCCGATTCTTGGATTAAGGTAGGTCCGGAAGTGGGTGAAAAAGGAGAAAATCTTCCTATTGATGTAAATGTCGAGAAGAATCAGTTTGCAAAAGAGCGTACTGGAAAATTTGAAGTGCGTATTCCGGAAGGTACATCGTTTCAGTATACCGTGACTCAGGCTGCAGCAGCTTTGAATTATGTAATAAAAGATGGAGATTCGGAATTAAACAATCAAACAGGTGTGACTGGACTTGACGGGGCCGGAGAAACTCATACCATTACACTTTTGGCGAATGCAGATTGGACAATTACGCCTGCTAATGATGCAGCCTGGTTGAAATTTGAGCCGTCAGCGGGTGAAGCTTCTTTAGAGCCAGTAGAAGTGAAAGTCTTTGTAGAGCCGAATGTTGATATGAATGCGGGTCGTGAAGCTTCATTTACGGTAACTTTTAGTGATAAATCTGCAACGGCTTTGAAAATCTCTGTACAGCAAGATAAAGGAAAAATGCCGGAAGAAGTGGGTAAGTTAAAAGAGTTGGAAACAGCACTGGAAGGTAATAATGCTGGTGCTTTGAATTGGTCTGAAGAGGCTGATTATAACAAATGGACTGGCGTTAAGTTTGAAGCAGGTAAACTGGTTGAGCTTAGTCTTGCAAGTAAAGGGCTTAAAGGTTGTATTCCTACAGCAATTGGACAGTTTACTTCTTTGAGAGTGCTTGATTTATCGAACAACGACTTAAAGGAAACCACTGGTCTTAAGGATGTTACACACCCCGATGGAACTAAGGCATATACTCCTGCAATTCCGGTAGAAATTAAGAATCTAAAAGAGTTGAAGTCATTTAAACTAAGTGGAAATAACATATCCGGAACATTCCCGAGTGATTTAGTAAATCATCCACATTATCGTGACTGGGCCGCAATGCAAAATATATATCCACAAAAAGGTGATAATGCAGATATCTCTTATGATGCTACTAAAGCAGTACGTTATGCAGGACCTGATCCTTCTACATGGAAATTAAAATTGACTCAGGTAGGTATCCTTCGTGCAATGTATCATGCAATGGGAGGCGAAAACTGGAAAGGTTATAATGCAGACGGCAGTGATATTGCATGGCTAAATGAGGAAGTTGTTTTGGCTAAAGGACAAGCTGGAATAAATGCTGTAAATGCTACAGGTGTTGTTACTGACTTTAAATTGGATGCTTCCGGAAGTACAGTTGGAGGCCAGATTCCTGAGGAATGTCTGATGAATAAATCCTTAGCAAAATTCCAGGTAAATAATACAGCTAATTGTGGATTCGCATTAACAGGCAGTATTCATCCCTTGATTCTCCAAAGATTAAAATATCTTTCATTTAATAATCATAGTTTTGATATGGACATCAACTTTATTTTGTCCAATTTGAATAATAAAGTGGTGAATGTATTATTCCAAAACAGCAAGACTATTGACGGGGAAATTAATACCGACTATTTAGAGGTGGATGGCACTATGCAAGCTGGAAAACTAAATTTTGCAGGAACATCTATTACAGGAACGGTAAAAATAGATGACATCAAGTCTGCTTTTAAGGCAGCAGATCAATCTAAGGTTACTGTGGAAGAAATGAAGAAATATTTCCCTTCAACAGTAATAGTACAATAAATCTATTAATTAAAATTTTATGGAGTGTACACCTGAATGAAATGTGTATACTCCATATACTAAGTGTAATCTAAAAAACACATCTCATGAGAATTTATAATTTTAATATATTGACTCTCTTGACTGTACCATTCTTTTTATCGTGTAATGATTCATTAATTGATGACTATATATCTACGCTGGAAGGAAATACCCAAGGAAAGGGAGAAGAGGAACCGGTAGAGGTACTGTCTACCTACGACTGGCCTACAGAAGAAGGACAGGCTAAAATTTCTACACACTATGAAGTGTATGTAACATTGGATGGAGAGGATGAAAAACCTCTGGAGGTGCTTCAGTCTGACCCGATTGTGAATAATATACAGACAAATGGAACCCCAGGTGAAGATCCTCAAGCAGCTAAAACAAAGTTAAGGACTTTTTCATTTGTGAATGTGTCCTACGATGAAACAAGTGGAAAGTCGCTTACTTTCCGTGTAGTAAGTAAAGACGGTTATACAAATCCAGAACTGGCCCCCAAAAGTTATGATATAAATGCTGAAAATTCCGGGAATTCTGTAGTCTTTACAGTGGATAAGGCAAATCGTTATATTGCGGTAAACTTTGATTCACCGGAAAATAAAGTGACATATAATAAAGACTACGAATGGATTAAAGATATGTTGATGATATTCGTAGATCCAGCTGAAACAATTAAACCTAACCCTGCAACTCAAAAGGTTGTATACTATTCTGATGAAGTTAGTGACTCTGAGTTGTCTGCAGCAGATGTAATCTATTTTAAGCCTGGATATTATAACTTGAAAAATAATCCAACGGGAAATATGATAAACTCAGAAGGTGGACTGACATTGACTTCTAATCAGCAGTTGTATCTTGCCGGTGGAGCCTTTGTAGAAGGACATGTTTTAAGGAGAAACTATGGAGACACTAATCAGCGTTTTTATGGAAGAGGTATTCTTTCCGGTCGTCAATATACTTGGATGCCTGGAGCAAGTGAGGAAGACGGTCGATTAAAAGAACTTGTAACTGGAGGAATGAACACAGTATTTAGTGGTATTATGATTATGGAATCTCCTAATCATGGAATCGTTTCCAGAAATGACTGTACCTTCGAGAATGTAAAAATGTTGGGCTGGCATGCCAATAATGACGGGTTCAGACCAGGAAATAACTCAACGATAACCAATTGCTTCTTGAGGGCATGTGATGACTTCTTTTATAATTATTCATTGAATGTGTCTGATTGTGTGTTGTGGCCAGCATGGAATGGCAGTATCATGACCAATGGATGGGCTGGCATCGATATAGGAGAATCGCACGTAGAGAATATAGACATTATTTATCCGGAATGGTTTAGTTTGCTTAATAACAAAGGATTGTTAATGTCTCAAAACGACTATTCTTATAATCCGCCAGCAGGATCTAAAACTACGACCTTCAAAAATATACGTTTTGAAGGTAAAATTCCTGGCTTTGTCAATCTTAAACCTAATTCAAATGGTGTTAGTCAGCTGACAGATGAAAGTGAATTAGGTTGGATGGGAGATGTGTTGTTTGAAGACATCTTTATCAATGCACATCAGGAAGGCTCAAAGAATATTATACGAGGAGCAGAAAATGCTGTTAAAGATGTAGCAAATTCTACCTGGTGGGTAAGAGACATTACGTTCCGCAACGTCATGATTGGTGATGTTAAACTTACAAACGAAAATAAAGATAATTGGTTCACTATTGATTCAAAAACCACAAAGAATATCGTTTTTGAGTGATTTTAGTTCGTGTTTTGGACAAGAGGACAAAAAGTGTGTATAAAATAAATAATCCAGCTCCGGCGTCTGGGCTACTTTTGCGGTAAACAGACAGCCGGTGTTTGGATAAAGAATGATTAATATTATGGAAACAAAGAAAAGATTGATAGGCTTCCGCTTTCCGAGGAGATATTCGCTTATGGCAATGATGATGTTTTCTTTAGGCGGAGGAAGTTTAAATGCCAGTGCCTCTCCATTGATTTCTTCTATTCAACAGGATGGATTGGTGGTAAAAGGAGTAGTACTCGACCAAAACGGAGAAACTCTGATAGGGGTGAATGTGCTGGAAGAAGGTACAACAAACGGTACTATTACAGATTTTGACGGTAACTTTACTTTAAAAGTATCCGGGAAGGATGCGAAAATCAGAATATCCTATATAGGGTTTGATGATCAGATAGTAAAAGTACAATCTGGTGTGATCAAAGTGGTGATGAAGGAAAGTTCGGAAGTGCTCGAAGAAGTGGTAGTAGTTGGTTATGGACAACAGAAAAAGGAAAGTGTAGTTGGTTCTATTGCCCAAGTGACTGGTGACAAATTGAAATCAAAAGGGGCAGTATCTAATTTGACAGATGCGTTAAGTGGCGCTATGCCTGGAGTAACTGTAATGACTTCGAATGGTAACCCGGGTGGAGGTGGTGAATATGGAAAAGATTCACAAATCTTGATTCGTGGTATGAATACCTGGAATAATGCACAACCACTTATTTTGGTCGATGGTATGGAACGCTCCATGAATGACATTGATGTAAATGAAATCGAAAGTTTCTCTGTACTGAAAGATGCGTCAGCTACAGCTGTGTTTGGTGTGAAAGGTGCGAATGGAGTTATTTTGATTAACACTAAACGAGGCGAAAAAGGAAAGACTAAAGTAACTGCAGAAGCGAACGTAGCTATTAAATCCTTGTCAAAAGTAGAAAAGCCCATGGATTCTTATACCGGCCGTGTAGGACGTAACTATGCCATTGTGAATGAGTTGCCTTTGTATGGAAATCAGTATTGGAAGTATTTTACTACAGCGAATGAACTTGAACTTTATAGAAATCAGCTTGAACCGGACAAATATACAAATGTAGATTGGCAAGATTATATGCTGAAAGATGCAGCTTATTCTACTAAATATAATGTCAATATTTCAGGAGGTACTGATTTTGTAAAATACTTCACTTCGTTGGGTTATATATATGATGGCGATATATTTGATACTGGTGACAATTCACGTGGGTATAGTCCTGCTTTCCGATATGACCGTTTTAACTTCCGTACGAATCTTGATTTTAATTTGACAAAGTCTACGAAGTTTAAAGTAAATTTAAGTGGGTACTATGGTAAACAACAGACTCCTGCAAACGGCATTCATAATATGTGGTATTCTGTATACAAATATTCTCCGTCAACACCTTTGCCAATTTATGATGATGGCGTTTATGGTATGGATGATCCTGAATCTGACCGATTAGGTTTCAACGGATATTTCTATATGATGGCTAATGGTACCAAGGTTACTAACCGTACTTCTATTACTACCGATTTTGAATTGCAGCAGAATCTGGATTTCATCACAAAAGGTTTGAGTTTTAAAGGACGTTTCTCTTTTGATAACTACTTTACTTCCTTAGGACAGCAAATTACAGATCCGCTGACAAACTACATGAGAAAGATGTGGGATAAGGATAAAGGAGAATGGGTATATGAAATACCTGATACAGGTAATGATGGATTCGATTTTTATCCAGATCCGTTGAGCTATTCTACGGAGTACTTAAATGAAACGACGGCTAATCAAACTCGAAGAAATATGTATTATGAGATGTCTCTTTCTTACAACCGACGCTTTGGAGTGCACAATGTAGGAGCTTTGGCTTTGTTTAGTCGTCAGGAATATGCAACAGGTAGCGTATGGCCAAGTAAACGTGAAGACTGGGTAGGACGTGTGACATATGATTATGACGGTAAATATTTAGCTGAAGTGAATGCGGCATATAATGGCTCCGAGAAGTTTGGTCCGGGACATAAATTTGACTTCTTCCCCTCATTGGCAATTGGCTGGCGAGTAAGTGAAGAGAATTTTATGAAAGAACATCTGCCTTTTATTTCTAATTTGAAACTGAAATATTCTATCGGTCTGGTTGGTAATGACAATTTGCCGGGAGTAGGACAGTGGCCGTATGTAACCACTTGGAATGAAGTAGATGACATATTAGGTATGTATCCAAATTTTGGATATCCTTCTCCTTCAAAAACTCCTTATCCTATTTTTGCAGAAGGCACACCGGGTAATCCGGATTTAAGATGGGAAAAGGCCAGAAAACAAAATTATGGTATTGAATTGGGGTTGTTTAACAACTTGATTACGGCCAATATTGATATATTCAATGAGCATCGTTATGATATGCTGATTGGAGCAGATGATCGAAGTGTTCCTGATTTCTTTGGACAAACTCCACCGGCAGCCAACTTGGGTAGTGTAGATTCTCATGGTGCAGAACTGGAATTCAAGTTGCAGAAGAACTGGAAAGACTGGGGAGTGTGGGGCTCTTATAGTTGGACTGTGGCTAAAAATAAAATTGTTTACAAGGAAGATCCCGAACTGAAACCAGATTATCAGAAAGCAGCAGGCTATTCAATTGGACAAATAAAGCCACAGGTGGTTACAGGCATTATTCAAAGTTGGGACGATTTGTACACCGGCGTTTTGTATGAAAATGCCAGTACAAATGCAACGTTATTGCCTGGTCAATATCGAATGCTAGATTATAATGGTGATGGTATAATTAATGATAACGATGGATGTCCGTGGGGATATTCTACTTACCCACAGAACACCTATAGTTTTTCTGTGGGAGTAAGCTATAAAGGATGGAGTTTGAGTTGTCAGTTCTATGGGGCATACAATGTGTCAGTCAATGCATACGATATTGCAGAGTTCGATTTTAATTCAGATTGTGTGTACGAACGAAATTTGAATGAGACCTGGACTCCGGAATATCATGGCGATGGAACTTATCGTGCATTGAGTATGGCAGCCAAAAGTCCTACAGGAAGCTCTGTTTTCTATGATGGTTCTTACTTGCGTTTGAAAACAGCCGAACTAAGTTATACTTTCCCTAAGTCTTGGGTAAATAAATTGTCCATTTCGAATTTACGCTTGTACGTGAATGGAAACAATCTCTTCTTCTGGAGCGCTTTGCCAATGGATATTGAGGGAACAAACTTTGCGTTAAAGAGTTATCCGAACACGAAACAGATAAACTTTGGTGCTAACATTAGCTTTTAATACAATTATTTTATGAAAAAAATATTCTATACATTGTTTTTTTGTGCACAGATTCTGTTAATGGGGACCTCATGTACAGATTATCTAAGTGTGCCGGTAGAAGCAGATAAAAATACAGAAGATATTTTTGGTGACTACTATAACTTTCAGGGATTTGTAGATCAGTTGTATCCGTATGTGAGAGACCCGATAGTCAATCATATCTGTTACGATGCAAGCTATGGAGGTGAAACTATTGGAACTACCACTTGGAGTACAGGATATAATGCCGTAAGAGGATTATACAAGGCGATGACAACAAGAGGATATTATAATATAGATGGTGAAGGAGTAGCACCTGGAGTATGGGTTGGATGGAAAGCTATACGTATAGCCAATATCGGTCTTGAAAATTTCGATTTGATGAAAGGAACGGAAGAGGAAAAGAACAAGATAAAAGGTCAATTGCTTTTTATGCGTGCATTTTTTCATCAGGAAATTCTTGCGGCTTGGGGCTCAATTCCTTATGTTGACAAAGTGCTTGAAGATGAATTTAAGCTTCCTCGTTTTGCTGAATACACTGCATTAGATGGAAATACGTATTACGGCTATCAGGCATGTGCCATAAGAGTGGCAGAAGATATGCAGGAAGCTTCAGAACTTTTACCTGTTGTTTGGGACAATGACGTTGCTAACAGAGGACGTTGTACAGCTTTGGCTGCTTTAGCATATAAAGCAAGAGCATTGGTATATGCTGCATCTCCATTGATGAGTCAATTTTCAGGAACTTCACCTACAGATTTGAAACCTGCAGAAGTCAATAAGGCGTTAATGAAGGAAGCTGCCGAAGCGGCTTCTGAAGCCATCAAGATGGCAGAAGATAATAAGACTGCTTACGGTTTACTAGATTGGGATCATTATTCTGATATGTTCTATACTGTAGATGGTACAACTATTCCTTGGAGTAAAGAAACTTTGTGGGGTAAATATAACACATTAAAGGGTAATGGATTAATTAACAATACTCTTGGTCGAATCCACTTACCAGAAAGTTCTGTTTATGGAGGAAATGCCGTAAACTGTACACCTACCCAGAACTACGTGGATTTGTTTGAAATGAATGACGGTACATTGTATGACAAGAAGTATGATGGGGAAGTTTACACGGAAAATGGAGAACAAAAGTGTACAATGTGGGACAAGCGTGATCCGCGTTTCCGTAAAGCTATTTATGTAGACAGAGATAAACCCGGAGATAAAACACAATTGACCTTGTATACAGGTGGTAAGACGAGAAGCGCAGATAACTGCCAGACTCCTTATTATATTCATAAATTCTGGCCATATAACTGTAATAAGACGGATAATGGTACAAGACTTAATAATTTCCGTATGATGGTACCTTTGATGCGTTTGGCAGAGGTTTATTTGCTGTATGCAGAAGCTGTATTCCAGTCCGAAGGTGATGCCAATGCAATAATCGGTCCTTGTGGGATTTCAGCGCTTGAAGCTGTAAATAAGGTTCGTCTACGTGCTAATCAAAAACCTACAGATGCAAATGGAGGATATCATAATGGTTTTATGAATATGATTCTGAATGAGCGTGCCGTAGAATTTTGTTTTGAAGCAGGGCAATATTGGGATGACATTCGTCGTTATAAGCTAGGTGAAAAAATGAGTAAGGAAGCCATCCAGACGCTTGATTTTACTAAAGACTGGAAGAATTTCGCACGTCGTACTTTAGTGAACCGCACTTTTGATGCACCAAAGCATTATTGGATGCCTTTCCCGACAGATTTGACTAAAATGTATCCTGAATTCCCGCAAAACACCGGATGGGAGTAAACTTAAAATGTAATATGTTATGAAAAATAGAAAAGCAATAAGTTCTTTACTGGCCTTGCTCTCTGCAAACTTACTTCTTGCTCAGAATACATTGCCTGTAGAGGATACAGATAATAAAGAGGCAGGCAGGGTGGTAAACCTAGCTTACCAGAAGATGGACTTAAATCAGACTACAGGAAGTGTATCTGTGGTGAATCCGGATGAAGTATTGAAATATGATTCACGTCAAGATGTAAAGTCGGCACTTCAAAATAAGATAACCGGACTTACTGGGGTGAATCTACATGGAATGGGTGATGTTATTTATGTGGTAGACGGGGTTGTAAAAGACATTGACTACCTCAATCTGTTGGAGATAGAACAGATTACAGTGTTGAAGGATGCTGTTTCGCGTGTGTTATATGGAGCCGATGCGGATACTGGAGTAGTACTGATTACTACCAAGAAAGGAGATTTCGGGAAGAACCGGATGAAATTTAACGCGGAATATGGCTTGCAACAAGCCATAGCTTATCCGAAATATCTGGATGCAGCTTCCTATATGGAGGTTTACAACCGTGCATATCTGAATGATGGAGGGTCAGCAGATGCTTTGCCTTATTCCAGCCAGTTGATTAATAACACACGGAATAGAGTAGATCCTTTCTTGTATCCGGATGTAGATTATTACGGAGATTCCTTTGTGAAAAATCTAGTGAGTTTCAGCAATGTGTATGGCGAAGCATCGGGTGGCAATGACAAGGTGCGTTACTATATGAATTTGGGCTGGAAACGTAATGAACAATGGTTTAAGGCTGCCGACAGCAACGTACAGGATGTGCTGAGTGTACGCGGTAAGGTGGATTTTGATGTAACTAAATGGTTGAGAATGAATGTGGATGCTACGGCAGTTTTTGATATTTTAAATACCCCGAACGTATCTACGTATGATGACAACGGAGTAGAGACGGAGACTTTCTGGACAAAAGCTTCTTCTTATTTGCCTCATTCTTTCCCTTTGCTGATACCTACAGACCGCATAAGCAATATGTCAGAATTAACAGGAGTAAAAACCATTAATGACCGGTATGTATTAGGGGGAACGTCTGTATATCAGGATAATTTGCTGGGTGATCTTTCTCAAAAAGGAAATGTGACACAGATGGACCGTTATGTACAGTTCCGCACAGGAATGGATCTTGACTTGAATGGCATTACTAAAGGATTGACTGCCAACGGAATGTTTAGCTTTGAGTTTACCAATAAATACTTCCAGCTGATTAATAACTCGTATGCCATTTATGAAATGGGAAATGTGGATATGCAGAATAATTTTCCGGTAACAAAAATCGGTAACGACAAGACTACTACTTCGCAGACCATTGATTATAAGAATATGGATTTTGGCCGAAAAATGCAGGCACATCTTACGTTGAATTATCAAAGAAGGTTTGGCAAATTTGATATATCTGCATTGCTGATGGGAAACTTGAAGAAATATTGGGCGAATGATGTGGCACAGGATGTGAAGAAAATGGCGTATGGCTTTTCTGCCAATCTAATGTATGATGACAAATACATTGTAGAAGTGGCCGGTCTGAACCAGGGAAGCAACAAACTGAGTCCGGATGACCGATGGGGATATTCTTCCAGTTATGGATTGGGATGGATTATGAGTCAGGAAGATTTCATGAAGGATGTGGAATGGATGAACTACTTGAAATTAAGAGCTTCCTATGGTATCATCAAGAATGATAACTGGACATTGGGTACCTATAATGGATATTTTTTATATGATTCCAACTATTCCAGTTCTTATGTCTGGAATTATAACAATGGAGCAAACAAGAACAACTCTTTGTTGATCACTTCATTGGGGAATACCTATTCCTGGCAACAGAGAAAGGAACTGAATGTAGGGTTTGAAGCTAATTTGTTCGATAAACGTACGTGGGTGGAAGCAGCCTATTTTAATAGTACTTACGAAGATCAGCTGACTGAAATGAAGAATTCTACACCTTATACAATAGGTAATGTGGCTGTCTTTGAGAATTACAACTCTACAAGATACCAAGGTGTAGAACTGGGAATCAACCATACCGAAAAATGGAATAAGTTTACACTTTCTGCCGGTTTGAACTACATGTACACTACTTCTGAAATCCTGAAATACGAAGAGCAGGTATATGATTCTCCTTACAATAAGCACATGACGCGTGTGGGTACATACGCCAATGCCCTGATTGGTTATGAAGCCGATCGTTTGTATTCTGAAGAAGACTTTGATGAAAGTGGAAACTTAGTGGAGGGTTTGCCTAAAACTACATTTGGAACCGTTCGCCCGGGTGACATCAAATATGTGGACTACAACGGCGACGGATCTATTACAGAAGATGACCAGCATGTGTTGGGAAGAAGTGGAAACAACCATTTTGTGGCATTGAATCTGAACTTTACATACGGACGTTGGAGTTTGTACATCCAGGCTAATGGAGGATTTGGTGGAAAAGGTTTCATGAACAGTGACTATTACTGGTTTAAGGGGAATGAGGCGAAGTATAGTGAATATGCTTTACAGGCTTACAACCCGGATGCACCGGATGCCAATGCGACTTATCCCCGACTGACACTGACCAATGGTAACAACAATTATCGGAACTCTACTTTCTGGGTATATGACAGAAGTCAGTTTTCATTGTCGGCTTTACAGTTGAGTTATAACTTCAAAATGAAAGAAAATATTGCAATCAAAGGCTTGCAGGCTTATTTGCGTGGCAGTAACCTGTTGATGATTGCAAAGGATAAAAAGATTCTTGAACTAAATGTAGGTTCAGCTCCTCAGAATAGAGTATTTGCTTTGGGACTTGTAGCTACATTCTAATAACCTTACTGATATGAAGAAAATAAATAAAATCTATGCGGTTCTGTTTTTGGCCATGGGGTTAGTTTCTTGTTCAGACTTTCTGGACGAGAACAATCAAAACGGACGTTATGATGATGAGATTGTATGGGCCAATCCCAAACTGGCAGAAGGGGTGCTTCTGAAGGCCTATAATATGCTGCCGAACGATTATACGGAAAAGTATGATTATGGCACAGACGACATGGCTACCAATCTGGTGACAGACAATACAGTAACAATGGCTACGGGAGGATGGACCTCCCGTAACACACCGTTCGGGAATGAATATAAGAATGCTTTCCAGGCTATTCTGCATGTGAATGACTTTCTGGAAAATATGGGAAAAGTAGATTTCGCTCCGTTAAGTGATGAGACTGTTAAGCAGCAATATCAGGACCGTTTGAGAGGAGAGGCCTACGCTTTGCGAGCATGGTGGCAGGCCAAGTTACTCACTATTTATGGTGGAGAGGATAATGAAGGAAATTTGTGGGGATTCCCGATAGTGACCTCTACCATACAGGACGTGGAGGCTGCCAAGCTTCCGAGAGATTCATACGCTGATTGTGTAAAGCAGATTTTGGCTGATTGTGATGAAGCTTTAAAAACATTGCCTCTTAAATGGGAGGGTGATGACCGTGTAATGGGGGCTACTAATATCAATAGAATGAATGGGTTGTCTGTAATGGCACTGAAGGCTAGAGTGTTGTTGACTGCTGCCAGTCCGGCTTTTGCAAAAAGTGGTTATACCATGGAGCAGGCTGCCGAAGCTGCAGCTGCCGTGATGAATGCAAACGGGAAGCTGGATAACCTGGCTGACACCAGAGGACTTACGTTCTATAATCTGGGAACGAAAGATACGGATAAAGAGTATCTGAATACCTGTAAGGAGGTATTGTGGTATTCTTCCATTGGCAATTCATCTAACAGAGAGAGCCGGATGTTTCCTCCTTCTTTGTTTGGAAAAGGAGAAATTAATCCTTCGCAGAATCTGGTGAATTCTTTCCCCGATAAGAATGGATATCCTATTACCGATCCGTCTACAGTGTATAATCCGGCTGATCCGTATGCAAACCGTGATTCCCGTTTGGACTTGTATATCTATCACAATGGTTCTAAAGTGGCAGGTGCCAATAATGTGACATTGAATATGGAAACAGGAGACGATAAAATTGGCGCAAAAACTACGTCCACTCGCACGGGATATTACATGAAGAAATTACTGGACGAGGCGGTTTCCTTGAAAGTGGGAAGTGTGATTACTACGCCGCATTATCATGTGCGTATGCGTTATACGGAGGTGTTGCTTAACTTTGCAGAAGCTGCGAATGCTGCCGTAGGACCGACAGGAGAAATTGGTGGATTTACAGCTCGTCAGGTAATCAATGCCCTTCGCAAGAGAGCGGAAATTACTAATGAGGCTTATGTGAATTCACTTGATCAGACAGGATTGGCTGAATTGATTAAGAATGAGAGACGAATTGAGTTGTGTTTTGAGGGATTCCGTTTCTGGGATTTACGCCGTTGGATGGACCTTTCACGAATGAACGAGAGTGTAAAGGGATATGATGCATCTACTATGCGTGAGATACCTTCAGTAGAAGTGAGAAAATATGAGGATTATATGATTTATGCACCGATACCTTATTCAGAAACTCAAAAATACGATTTGATACAGAACAAAGGATGGGAATAAATGTGCTAACTTATAAATAAATAAGTCTTATGAAGAATTTATATATTGTGTCTTTATTGGGAATTGCAGCAATGTTGGGAAGCTGCAAGAACCAATATCATGAATTTGAAAGCAGTCAGGAACAAGCTATTTATTTCCCAACTCAATATCCAGTGAGAACACTTGTATTAGGAGAAACCCGACTGGATAATTCAGTGGATTTGGAAAATGCATTTCATGTTGGTGTTTGTGTCGGTGGCGGCTATTCGAACGAAACCTCCTGGACGGTAGATTATGAAGTAGATCCTTCATTGATACCTGAAGGCATGAAAGCCACTAATGCGGAAGGTGAAGAAGTAACAGTGAAGGTGCTTCCAGAATATTATTATACACTGGAACCGGAAAATTCGGTAGTGATTCCGAAAGGAAGTTTCAAAGGATTGATTCGTGTGAACTTATCGGATGCTTTCTTTGAAGACGAAAATGCTTGTAAGTTCAACTATGTGTTGCCTTTGAGAATTACCGGTTCCTCATGTCCGAAGATTCTGTGGGGAACGTCATCAGTGGAAAATGCAAATATCTTTGATGCTTCCCAGTGGGTTTCTACAGACCAGCCTCGTTTCTTTACTCTATTTGGAATAAAGTATATCAATATGTTGGATGGAGTTTTCTTCCACAGAGGAAAGCAGTTTAAGATGGGAGCAAATGGGAAATATGCGCTTGAAAAGGAATTTGCTTATGATGAATTTGAAGAAGGACAAACGGCCAATGTAGCTACACTGTTGCGTAATCGTTCGACTTACGACCGAATGGGTGAATGGCAGGATGGAAGCAAGTATCAGACGATTCTGGATTTTACCGAAAAAGAAAATGGAGAAGGGAGCATTACAGTATCAGCTCCTAATGGAGCAAACTACAGAGTTTCTGGTACAGGAAAATATTATGATTCTACTACGCAGTTTGCAAAAGAACACGGCTCCTGGCTGGTGGATCCTCAAAGCGGAGAAGAAACGCCTCACCTGACCATGACACTTGATTACGTTGTGGAAAACCTGAATGGAGAAAACTATCAGTTCCAGGATACATTGGTTTTCAGAAACAACAATGTGACATTCGAAACGTTTACCCCGATTGTTACTGCCGAGTAACAATACTTTCTTTTTGATTAATTGAGAAAAAGGCTGTTTCAAGGAAACTTGAAATGGTCTTTTTCTGCATAAACGGAATAGATTCCTGTACAAATGAGATAATCGGATTCAGTGGAATGCCCTAATTTCGTAGCGTTGAAATTAAAAATCTTAAATTTGTATGAGAAAACTAGTCTTGTTTGCTATGAGCGTAGTCCTTGCCATAGCTTCCCTGTGTGCAGAGAATGCGACTTTCAAAAACCCGATATTGTCCGGTTTTCATCCGGACCCTTCGATTTGCCGGGTAGGGGATGAGTATTACATGGTGAATTCTTCTTTTGAGTGGTTCCCCGGCATTCCAATCTATAAAAGTAAGGACCTTGTCAATTGGCAACTGATAGGCTATGGCATTACTCGTCCGGAACAGATGCAATTTGCCGATGGCCTTCAGGACTCAAGAGGAATTTATGCCGTGACAATTCGCCATCATGACGGATTGTTCTACTTGATTACTACCTGTGTGCAGTGTGGCGGCAACTTCTATATTACAGCCAAAGACCCTGCCGGACCATGGAGTGACCCGGTATGGCTCCATTCTCAAGGAATAGACCCCTCTTTGTTCTGGGACGAAGACGGAAAGTGTTATTATGTGGGACATGGAAACATGTCGAAAAAAAATGACTGGCCCGATAAAAATGGAGCCTGGATGCAGGAACTGGATACCAAACAAGGTAAGTTGGTGGGAAAACGTGTGCAGCTTACGCACGGACATGCTTCCAATGCCCGCTGGACAGAAGGACCGCACATTTACAAGATTAACGGGAAATACATGTTGCTGGTGGCAGAAGGGGGTACCGGCTATTTTCACTCGGTTACCGTGTTTCATAGTGACAGTATCTGGGGGCCTTATATTCCGGACCATGCCAATCCGGTGCTGACTCACCGTCATTTGGGTAAGGACAGTCACATTCATTCAGTAGGACATGCCGACCTGGTGCAGACACAGAATGGCGAGTGGTGGGCTGTGTCGCTGGCTAAACGTCATTTTGACGGATATACCTATCTGGCTCGTGAAACTTTCCTTACTCCGGTAGAATTCCAGAAACTGGAAGGTATGAAATGGGAAACTCCAATCTTCAACCCGGGAAAAGGCGGTGTGCCCGAAGTGTGCAAACGTCCGAATCTGCCCTGGTCGCCGGTAGAGAAAACTCCTGTCAGAGATAACTTCGATGCAGACAAACTGGCACTGGAATGGAACTTTCTTCGTACACCGATGGAGAAATGGTATGAATTGAAGGACGGACGTCTGGTATTGGAACTTCGTCCGCAGGTGGCCGATAGTCTGGTAAATCCTTCTCTTGTGGCACGTCGTATAGAACATATTGCTTTTACGGCATCGGCCAAGATGAATTTCTCCTCCCGTAAATCTAACGAGCAGGCTGGTATGATTGTATATCGTATAAGCAACGGCCATGTACAGTTCATCAAGTCTGGAAACGAGCTTGTACTGGTTTCGACTACCCGGGCAGGCAAGAAAGAGCTGGCTCGTGTTCCTTACAAGAAGGCGGAAGTAGTGCTCCGGATTGTATCCGACGGAAAGGATATGCGCTTCTACTATGGAGAATCGGAGGCTGCACTTACCGATATGGGAGTGACACAACCACTCTCCATTATCTCTGATGAGAAAGTGAGCGGCGGATTTAACGGCCCGTATGTGGGTATGTACGCTACTTCCAATGGAAAGTCTTCGAAGAGCAAGGTATGGTTTGACTGGTTTGATTATGAAGGTAAATAAAATATCAATAGGTATGAAAACATATAACTTAACAGGAATGCTTCCTCTGGTATCTCTTTTTACTCCCTTGTTTGCTAACGGGCAGGAAGCACATAAGACAGAGAAACCCAATATCATCTTTGTACTGGCCGATGATATGAGTTACCGCGATTTGAGTTGTTATGGACAACAGCGATACAGGACTCCTCATTTGGACAGCCTGGCCATGCAGGGCGTACGTTTTAGTCAGGCATACGCAGCAGCACCAGAGTCGGCTCCGTCTCGCTGCTGCATGCTTACAGGCCTGCACACCGGTCACTCTTCTGTCCGGATGAACTCCAGTGCACGCGGGCAGGATAACATCCTGGACAGTGATGTGACAGTGGCAGAGGTTCTGAAAGAAGCAGGTTATCACACAGCCTTTGTCGGTAAATGGGGAATCGGTCTGCAAGGAACCGAGGGAGTGCCTTACAAGCAGGGCTTTGATTATTGTTTTGGTTTTTATGACCAGACCGAAGCACATACCTATATCCCGGACTATCTGTACGAGAACGACCGGAAAGTGATGTATCCGCAAAATAAGGGATTTGAAATGGCCCGGAGATATGATTATAAAGGCAACAAGGCACAAAATACGTATGATAAAGACGGTCGTCTGTATATCAGCGAACTGAAAAATCCGTATGGCTATGCGTATTCAGAGAATGAGATGGAGAAAGCAGCCATGAATTTTCTGAAACGACAGACGGAAGCGAAGGATAAATCGCCCTTTTTCCTGTATTATGCCACGCAGCTGCCACATGGTCCGGTTATCGTAGATAAGCTGGGTGAGATGAAGAACCATCCGGCAGTGAACCAACTTTCCAGGGAATGGGCAGCTATGGTCATGAAACTGGACTCTTTTGTAGGAGAGCTGGTGTCGTATCTGAAGCAGACGGGACAATATGAAAATACCATTATCTTCTTTGCGTCCGACAACGGTTATTCCATGTGCGGTTATACCGAAAGAGGGAACGGACCTTCCTGGCCGGACGACCCTTGGCTGAAGAATAAAGGACCGTTCAGGGGAGGAAAATTTACGGCACAGGAAGGTGGTCTGCGTGTGCCCTTCTTCGTATCCTGTCCGTCGAAGTTCAAGCCGGAAGTCATCAGCACTCCGGTGTGGCTGCCCGACTTTTTCCCCACAGCTGCAGAAATTGCCGGACTTGATCCGCATGCCAGAAGAACCGATGGTATTTCCCTTCTTCCATTGCTGAAAGGAGAAAAAGAGAACTATACGGGACATAAGTATCTGTATTTCTCCAGAGGTAAAGAACAAGGTGTCAGAATGGGAGCTTTCTCGGCATACAGAGCAGACAAGAACTCTCCGGTAGAGTTGTATCTGACGGAAGAAGATACTTACTGGGAAAGAGATTTGGCTTTCAATTATCCGGAAATAGTGAAAGAAGCCATCCGGATTATGGATTCTTCCTTTACTCCCCATCCCTGGTACTGGACGCCGGATGAGACTTTTGCAGACTATCAGAAGAAGGTGAAAAGAGCGAAAGAAACCGGAAACATCTTGCCGGTTTACAGACCCAATGGTATAAAATCCTTCCCTTGGGAGAAAAAGAAATAAAAGAGTATTTAAATTCTTTTTGAATGGTAATTAAATAAGCTTCAGAAACGAAGCTGGAAATGCTTGTACATAGAGGCGGATATGTTTAAGCCTGTTTTATGTCTCTCTACTGCAGGTCGTACGTTTCCCTGGGCAGAGCCTTATGTTTCCCATACGGGAAACGTAGGTTTTTGCTTGGGGAAACATTCTTTTTGCAGGATGATTTTTAAATAATTGCCTATGTTCTTTTGATTTGTACAAATGTGACAAAAGAGCGAACATTTGAACAAACCTGGAAGTATGCGATGCGGTACATTTGCTACAGACCTTTAGGTCATACACTGATTATTAACTTAAATCAAATCAATTATGAAACAACGCATTGTTTTTGTAATGTGTTTGTGCTTCCTTCTTATGAATGGAGTGTTGGCACAGACAAAATCTTTGAAAGGCACGGTGAAAGACAAACTAGGAGAGTCTATTATTGGAGCTTCTGTGTTAATTGAGGGAACCAGCCAGGGTACGATTACCGATCTTGACGGTAATTATGTAATTGAAAACATTCCTGCAGGTAAGAATGTGCTGGTCGTTTCTTATGTAGGGTATCAGACCCAGAAACTGGAAATTAATGGCCGTAGTGTAATTGATATCATTCTTCAGGAAGACACTGAGGTGTTGGATGAAGTGGTTGTCGTAGGTTACGGTGTACAGCGAAAAACGGATGTAACCAGTGCGGTGGCTTCTATTAAGAAAGAAAACTTTACTCAGGCCGTCACTTCTTCTTCTCCGCTTCAGATGGTGCAAGGTAAAATTCCGGGACTGGCAATGTCGCGGGCGGGAGGTGGTGATCCCACATCGGATATGACTTTGCAGATTCGAGGTATGAGTACAATTAATGCGGGAGCTTCTCCTCTTATCGTAATTGATGGCATTCCTGGTGGAAGTATGTCTACTGTTTCTCCTAATGATATTGAATCTATTGATGTGTTGCGCGATGGTTCTGCGGCAGCCATTTATGGTTCTAGGGGAACTTCGGGAGTTATCATCATAACGACAAAAAAAGGTGTGGCCGATGGCAAAACCAAAATAGAGTATGATGGAAATGTGTCTTTTGATCAGGTAAGCAGCACTTGGGACCTTCTTTCGGGCGATGAGTACCGCTCCTTGAAAGAATCTATGATGAACAGCAGTATAAAGCTGGCTCAGGAGAAGGGACAAGCCATGGTAGATTATGGGGGTAATACTGACTGGATGAAGGAAATAACCCGTACAGCTGTCAGCCATCAGCATTATCTGTCATTGAATACCAGTTCAAAACATTCCAGAACAGCAGCCTCATTGACATATAATAATTATCAGGGTATAGTGGCTACTTCTGGTAAAGAAGAAATCAATGGCCGTATCTCTACTGAGTTCAAGCACTTCAATGATAACCTGAAAGTAAATTTGAATTTGGCTTATACTTCAAAGACTCAGGTTCCTATTGAGAAGCTGGCTCTTCGCCAGGCATTGATCTGGAACCCGACCATGACTCCTTATCAGGAAGACGGAAGCTATACTCCGGGAGCCGATCCATTGATATATAACAATCCGGTGAATCTAATCAATGAAACTCGCCGTGAAGATAAATATAACACGCTTATGGGAAATGCCAAGATAACAATCACTCCTTTCAAGGGAATGACTCTGACCGGAATGATTGGACTTGACAGAACTGAATCTAGCTTGGCATGGTATAAAACCTCAAAACATGAGGAAATGATGATGAAAGGTAAAAGTGGGGAGGCTTACAAGAAATCGGCTCTTAATGAAACCCGTACTTTAGAACTGACTGCCGGATATAACAGACAGTTGATAGATGATTTGAATTTTGATATTATGGGAGGCTATAGCTATCAGGAATTCATTAACGAATATCTTGATGCGACAAACTATGATTTTAAGTTTGATGACAACGGATATAACTCCATTGGTAGTGGTGCCGCATTAAAGAACGGCCAGGCCAGTCTTGACAGCTATAAAGGTTCATCTAAATTAATAGCTTTCTTTGGTAGAGTTGTATTCAATTACAAGGATAAATATTTGTTTAATGCTACGGTACGTCATGAAGGTTCTTCAAGATTTGGCAAGAACCACCAGTGGGGTACATTCCCGGCTGCTTCTGTGGCGTGGAGAATTATCAATGAGCCGTTCATGAAAGAGCAGAAAGTATTCAGTGATTTGAAACTTCGACTGGGCTATGGAGTAACTGGCAATATGATTGACCAGGCTTATCTTAACTACGTGTTGTTTGCCAGCCAACCTATCTATGCACATAATGGTTCTACCAGTGGCAATGCTTACGAGCCGACATACGCTCCTAAAACAAATGCGAATCCAGATTTGAAATGGGAAACAAAGAAAGAATTTAATGTAGGACTCGACATGGCATTTTTAGGAGGACGCTTGAATGCGAATATTGATATTTATCAGCGGAAATCGGAAGATTTGCTTTATAAATACAATGTTCCTGTTCCTCCGTATCTGGCATCTGAGATGTGGGGTAATATCGGTACTATTTCGAATAAGGGTGTTGAAATCGGTATTAATGCCACACTTATCCAGAAAAAGGATTTTTCATGGAGCATGAATTTTAATGGCAGCTATAATAAAAACAATGTGGAAAAACTGACTACTGCCGACGGCGATGTTCAGGAAAGATATGAATTGAATCTGGCTTCACCTATGAACGGACATTGGGCTGTAGTAACTAAGGTGGATGCTCCGATTGGAAACTTCTGGGGGTTCAAGTATGCAGGTGTCAATGAAAATGGTGAGACAATGGTCTACCAACTTAATGAGGACAAGTCGATTGCAATGGGAGAAGATGGAAAACCTTTGACTCTTCGTTGGCTCGATGCCAAAGGTAGTGAGGATAATAAAACTATCATAGGTAATGGTATGCCTAAATATTATGCAAACATGAGTCATCAGTTCAGATACAAGAATTTTGATTTTTCATTCTTGCTGAGAGGTGTATTTGGATTTGATATCCTGAATTTAGGTAGTGCATATCAGGGAAGTCCTACATTCAATCGTGTAGACAATGTTCTGAAATCAGCTCTTACATCGCCTATTTATGATGAGCCTTCTATTACAGACGCGGTGGTAGAGAATGGAAACTTTGTAAAACTTGACAACATTACTTTAGGATATAATTTTCCTATAAAGAATAATAAGTTTATTTCTTCATTGCGCTTGTATGGCAGTGTGCAGAATGTGGCCACTTTTACCAGCTATTCAGGTCAAAATCCGGAACTGGAGATTAATGGCACAGTGGTAGGCGTAGACAATATGGATGCTTATCCGGTAGCACGTACTTATTCTTTGGGCGTAAAAATTTCTTTCTAACTTATAATGAAGACGATTATGAAATCACATAATAAAATAGTTCAGGCATTTATGTTTGCTTCCTTGCTGACTTGTGGAGCATGTACCGACCTTTCTGATACGGTGTATAGTGAGATTACGGAAGAGTCTTTTTCTAAAAATCCCAGTTCCATCAATCTTTTAATTGGAAAAGTGTATACAAGCATTGGTACATACATTGCTGCTACCAACCCTAATTTTTCACCGTTCTACTATAATGTATGTACGACGGACGAGATGTTTATTCCTTTTAGAAACGTTACAAAGGAATGGAATAATGCAAAATTCTCTGATGCATATCAGCATAGCTGGACTCCAACTACACAAGACCTTGATAAAAACTGGGAGAAATGTTTTGGTATTATCACCAGTGCCAATATGGCCATTGATCAGGTGAACAGCTTTGACGGAATGGAGCAGCACCTGAAGGATGTTACTATCGCTGAAATAAGGATGGCTAGAGCGTATGCTTATTATTTGCTGATAGACTTATGGGGGGATGTGCCTTACACAGTATCTTCTTCTGACAAGACTTCAGATATCAAGAAGAAAACATCGGCAGAGATATACAATCTCATGATGAAAGAATTTGACGATTGTTTGCCCTTGCTTAAAGAAGCCAAGAAGGATAAATCGACTACTTACGGCAAATTCAATTATTGGGCAGCTTTGGCATTAAAGGCTAAGTATCTGCTGAACGCAAAGATATTTCTTGAAACGGACAGGGTTAATCCTAAGTATGCAGATGAAAAAACAGGTCTGGATGAATGTATAGATATCTGTGATGAACTTATGTCGCCTGAGGCTGGATTTGAATTGGAAAAAGACTACTTTACTAACTTTAAAGCCCATAATGAAAATTCCAAGGAAAATATTTTTGTTATTCCTTTCGATGCCGTGTATTCAAAGGATAACTTTACATTAGGTTTCGGTTATGCCCGTCATTGCTTGCATGCAAGTCAGACGCCTGTATACAATGGTACGGTTAACGGACAGAATGGTTTTTCTGTATATCCTTCACTCTATAAAACATTTGAAGACTTTGATGTAAGAAAGAACGGATTGAATGCCGGCCCTCAGTTTGATGCTTCTGGTAAACCGTTGAAATGTATCAAGGCACAAATGAAAAATCCTGACGGTACGTTCATGGATTTGGATTTTAAGGTGGATTTCGATATTAACAACTGTGATGAAATGAGTGGAGCCAGATTCCAAAAGTATGAATACGAGAATGGTATTATTACAGATGCCATGAACAATGATTTTGTGGTTGTTCGTCTGGCAGATATCATGATGATGAAAGCTGAGTGTTTAATGAGACTCGCAGATGGACAGGCTACACAGGAAGCTGTTGACCTGGTGAATGAAGTGCGCAACCGATCCATTTCTGACCCTTCACAATATGATTTTTATGATACTTCTAATCTGACAATGGATGCCTTACTAGAAGAAAGAAGAAGGGAATTTTATGGTGAGGCGTTACGAAGAACGGATTTGATCAGGTTCGAGAAATTTACAGATATGGACTGGGTGGATGATATACACATGGATAGAAGTAAGATTCGGACAGAAAAATACAGAACTGTATTTCCATTGCCTGCAAATTACTTGAAAACTGCTCCTCAGATAGAGCAGCATCCATATTATCAATAAATGCCAGATATGGAATAAATAGGATTTAGGATAAGGTCCGGTAATAGCAAATTTTTACCGGACCTTAAATACTATATGGAAGTAGGTATATTATGTATTAATGCTTGATTGGATCTATGAAAAAAGACGTTCTTCTTTTTGCTTTACTGACTTTATCATTATATGCCAGTTCGCAAACAATTGATTTAAGTAAACAGCCGTGGCGGCTATGGCTTGATGAAACCGCGGAATATTTTAATGATTCGCTCTATTTGCCCCCATATAATATGGATGTGATTCCATGTACACCTCCCACTTGTGGATGGCAGAATCTTTACAATAATAAAAATGCAGTAGATATTACCATACCTGCTACAGTTGAAGAATATATGTGGGGAAAGAATGGAAATACACATGGAATTTGCGGAAATTATTGCGGCGTTTCATGGTTTACTACCGGGGTGTCGGTTCCTGCTGACTGGAAGGGTAAACGTATTACAATAGACTTTGAGAGTGCCAGAATGAGGGCGGAGGTTTATCTTAATGACAAGTTGGTGGGCTATGAACTGATAAATGGAACGCCTTTCAGCATCGACATAACTGATGACGTAAGGATAGGTTCGCACAATAGATTGGCGGTAAGAATAACCGACCCTAATGGTAATTTTGCGTGGAGAGACTGGGATTCTTTTATGTGGGGAAAGTATGAAATACCTCCAAGTCATGGCTTTGGTGGAATTACGGGAAAAGTGAGTCTTCATGCTACAAGTCACAGCTATATAGGCGATATTTTTATAAAAAACACACCCGATTTGAACCGGGTAAGCGTAATGACAACTCTTGAAAATAAAGGAGATTTATGTAACGGAGTCATTGAATATTCCATAAAGGAATACGGGTCGGATAAATTGGTCTGGAAAGGGAAGACAGTAGTTCCCTCTTTGTCAAAGAAGATTTGTGTAGAAAAAAACATAGAGGTAAAGAATGTAAAATTATGGAGTCCGGACAGTCCGAATTTATATGTGCTTACAGCAACATGGATGAATGATAAAGGAGAGAAGCATGTGAAAACGGAACGGTTTGGTTTCCGATGGTTTGATGTGAAAACAGTTGATGGCGACAGGATGTTTATGCTGAATGGCAAACGTATAGTACTGCATACGGCTATTTCATGGGGGCATTGGCCGGTTAATGGAATTTATCCTACTCCGGAACTGACCCGAAAGCATATCATGTCTGCCAAACAACTGGGAATGAATATGCTGAATTTCCATCGGGGTATCGGACAATCTTGTATTTTTGATCTGGCCGATGAACTTGGTATGCTTATCTATGAAGAACCGGGAGGATACAGGCCTGGAAATTCTGCTTTTGCCAGAAAATGGAAAAGAGAGAAGCTCTTGCGCATGGTGAAAAGAGACCGGAATCATCCTTCGCTTGTGATAGTCAATATGATTAATGAATCGGCCCGAGATCCATATCCTAATGAGGTAGAAGACATTCGGGAAGCACATCTGCTAGATCCTACCAGATGTATTACATTTACGTCTACCTATTTCGGAGCCAAGCTTTACAAAGGAGTTTGTCCGTCGACTCCTGCTCCAATAAAAATGCACATGTTGCCTAATGATACAACGATTCATTATCAAGGCTGGTGGGACCAGCATCATGCCAGTGGGCCAGGAGTGTATAAAGATGAGTTTTATAAATCGCCTGCAGATTTTTCAAGATATAAGAAAGAAAAGGATGAAATCATATTTTATGGAGAAGAAGGAGCCATAGGTACTCCCCCTCGTCTTCAACTGATAAAGCAGGAAATTGAAAAAGGAGAGAAAAGAGGCTGGACTGGTGATGATTTGTTGAAGCAATATCATGCTTTTGATGCGTTTATCCATGAAAAAGGGTTTACGAATGCTTTTCCTGATGTAGATTCTTTATGTCGCAGTCTTGGGAGTGTGTCATATTATTATCAAGGCAGGATGATAGAGAATATGTATATCAGTAACAATATCGATGGTTGGGCTACAAACGGTTGGGAGAGTACAAAACTGGAGAATCATTCTGGAATTGTGGATATATATAGAAACCATAAAGCAGATCCTGCCATTATCGCATATTATAACCAGCCGCTTTATGTGGCTGTAAAGGCTAAGAAAAAGGTGCTGGAACAGAATGATACGACAAGCGTAGATTTCTTTGTGGTGAATAGAAAAGATTTGAAAGGGAAATACAAGCTGACTGTCTTTCTGGAAAATCAGGCTGATGATGCCTGGACGCAGAAGCAGGAGTTTCAGGTAGCAGTGAAAGGAGGCGTTATTTTCGGGCAGCTTCTGAAACAGAACATTCGATTTAAAATAAACCAGGATGGTTATACCACTATAAGGGCAGAACTGTCGAAGCATGGTAAGGTGGTGGCTCAAGGAGCCGAACAGGTCTTTGCCGTGAACAATTCGCCGGTTGCTCATCATTCCGTGTACGTGGCCGACACTGCGGGTCGGATGGAACGAATGCTTCAGAAAGCTCATATTCCCTATCAGAATATTAAAATTAAAGATATCATTTTCCGAATGGGAACACTGGTGGTTGGAGGTAAACTACAGCCTGGCATAATTGGTGGTAATTTCAGACAAGATGATCCTTTGATAGAATGGGTTTCTCGCGGAGGAAAGCTTGTAATACTTGATAATGCATCGGAATGGTGTGCTTATCTGGAACAAAAAGAGGTGGCAGACTACAGAGGTTCCAGACTTATTGGAAGAGATTGGTTTGGAGGAAATTTCTTTGTGAAAAATCATGCGTTGTTTAATGGCTTGCCGCAAGCTACAGCTTTCAACTGGGAGTACCAGTGTTTTGCTTCGTACAACCGACATAGGGAAGGACTTCGTCTTGAGAACGGGGAATGTGTGGTAGGCTGCTATGCAGACCATAAAAATGAGTTGTTTAGTGCTTTGACCATATTGCCGGTAGGTAAAGGACATATTATCATTTCTTCTCTTGATTTTATGAAAGCCGTTGATAATCCTGTGTGCGTGAAACTTTTAAATAATATAATAGCATATTAGGTTCCTGAAAAAGGGTGACGGTTAATATGATAAATTAATAAACTGATTATTTGCGATATAAATATTTATGAATCAAAAAAAGATACTCCTGTTTTTATTGTTTGTGGCTTATGTTGCAAGCCTAAGTTCTAAAGTTGTTGTGTTGAATGAGTACAGAGGATGGTCAAACTGTATCGAAATTAGCAATGCCAGTACGCGGGTTGTTATATCTCCACAATCGGGCGGAAGGGTATTATGTTATTCAGTAGAGAATGAGAATATTTTATTTGAAGACAGAGAGTTTGATGGTTATCTGTTGGAAAATTTCAGAAAAGACAGGCACTGGCCGGATGGGGCAAGGTTTGACATAGGACCGGAATCCATTCCTGGCAAGTTGCGTGATGAGCCTTTTATGGGGATATGGGATTATAAAATAATAAATAAATATACGGTTGAACTTTCGTTCTCAAAAGATAATATGTTGGGACTTCATTTGAAACGGACTTTTACTCTTAATGAATATTCCTCAGAACTGTATATCAAGCAAAGTGTCCGTAATTATACAGACAAATGTCTGAACCGTCATTTTTGGGGAAGGTATTTCTGCAAAGGAGGTGGACGTGTGGTACTCCCGTTGTCAGATAATGAGGTATGGGGATATATGGGAAACTATCAAAGTGATAAGGTGCTGACAAATAATGAGAAATTGTGTTACGACGTGTCAGATGAGACCTTGAAGTTAGGATGTAATAGTAGGTCTGGGTGGATTTCTTATCTGTATAAAGATTTAAAGTTTGAGGTTACTTTCAAAGTAATGCCACAGATGGATTATTCTTCTACTATGGGGTATACAACTATATTTTATACCAATGGAAAGTTGTGCGAGATTGAGCCTGTAAGTCCTTTGTATAAGTTGTCGCCGGGTGAATCTTTTGTTTTTGAACAGACCTGGAGTTTAAAGAAACAATAAAATTTAGAGTTTAATATAAGATAAATAGTGGATGATATGAAGAATTTTTTTAAGCAAAGTTTTATTTCTACAGCATTTCTTTCTTTGCTGTTCGTCTCTTGTGAAACTGCTGATATTCACAAAACTGAAGTTTCGATTGTAGGTGAGGAGTTTTATATTAACGGAAAACCTACGTTCGAAGGTAAAACATGGAGGGGGATGAAAATACAGGGGTTGCTTCCTAATGCGCGACTTGTGAATGGAATTTTTGATGACAAGACAGATTCTACCCGTTATAAATGGGCGTATCCAGATACAAAAGTGTGGGATGCCAACCGCAATACAAGAGAGTTTGTAGAGAATATGCCGGTATGGAAAGAAAAAGGGTTGCTTGCTTTTACCATTAACCTGCAGGGAGGAAGTCCGGAAGGATATTCGGAAACACAGCCCTGGCATAATTCAGCTATTCTTTCGGATGGAAGTCTGGATGAGGAGTACATGAAGCGACTGAAGCTGATTCTTGATAAAGCAGATGAACTGGAAATGGTGGTAATATTAGGATTGTTTTATGTAGGTCAGGAAAAATTCCTGGACAATGCAGAGGCTGCCAGAAATGGAATAAAGAATGCAGTGGAGTGGGTATTGAAGAATGGATATAAAAATGTGCTGCTTGAAGTGAACAATGAGTGCGATTTCTTTAAGTTGGATGGGTTGAGTCCGAAAACCGTGCATAAATCTATTGAATACGCAAAGACCATTACTCACCATGGAAGACGCCTGTTAGTAAGTACGAGTTATGCCGGAAAAATTGTTCCGAGTGACAAGGTCATTGCCGCATCCGACTTTGTCTTGCTTCATGGAAATGGGGTATGGAAACCTGAAAGAATAACCCTGCAGGTAGATTCGGTGAGAAAATCGCCGGCCTATACTCCCAAGCCCGTGGTTTACAACGAGGATGACCACTTCAAGTTTGACAAGGAGGTCAATAATTTTGTAAAAGCTACAGAGGCTTATGCTTCGTGGGGATATTTTGATTTCAGGAAAAAGGATGAACCCTACGAACAGGGTTTTCAATGTATTCCTGCGGACTGGGGCATCAACAGTGAAAGAAAAAAAGGCTTCTTCCAGTTGCTTACGGAATGGAAGAATGCGGAGTGATAGGTTTGTAGAGCATCTGTATATTAAAGCTGATTTAAAATTTAGATTATGAATCTCTCGTCATTTAAATGTCTGTTTAACAAGCAGATTTTTCTGTTCCTGTTAGTATGTCTTTGTTTGGAGAGTGCGTTGGCAGGAAATCCGATACGTAAAGGTTTGCCGGAATATGGAATCAGAGATTGTCATATTTATGTAGAAAAAGGCCGGTATTATATGGTAGGGACGGAAATAGCTCCTCCGGGTGAAGATAAAGAAGGCATATTTTTGTATGAAAGTAAGGATATGAAGAAATGGAAGAAAACCGCTCTATTAGTTGACCGGGAAAGTATATTCGCCGATTCATGGTATAAAGATGGTTTTGATTCTCCGGAAATTCATAAGATAAACGGCAGGTATGTGTTGTGTTTCGGAGGAAGGAACAACGACGTAAATCCTTATGGCACTACGGAAACGGTTGTAGCCATAAGTGATAAGATTAAGGGGCCTTATAAAGTTGTTACTAATAAGCCTGTTGTCAAAGGAAACAGGTTTACCTTATGGCAGGATGATAAAGATGGAAAAGTGTATGCTTATTGGGAGAAAGACGGAAGCCTGTGTGGTGCATTGATGAATACTGCGCTCACACATCTTGCCGGAGAACCTGTGGTAATCGCCATTCCTCGCCAGTTTAGAAAAGATGACCGTTTTCTGGATTCTCCTTCCGTCTTAAAATACAAAGGTAAGATTTATCTCTTCTATACGGTGTTTAAAGGGGGATACTATGCTGCGAACTTAGTGTCTGAATCTCCGCTTGGTCCTTGGAAGGCTTCTGATGAAATTCTGTTTTATCGTTCGGAAGATCAGGCTCCTACGCAGTTGCATGGTAAATATGACAATCCGCTTGTCTTTGCTCCTCCTTGTGAAATTATAGGCAATGTGCAGTTGTTTAAAGGGCTGAATGACAAGTGGTATATTTCCTATCATAGTGAAGATAAATATGCGGAACCGTTTTTCTGCGTTGACCGTGTATATCCGGATGAAAACGGATTTAAGTGTGTGATAACTCTTCCGTAAATAACTTTTAAGTTTATCAAATTATGAAACAAAAATTACTGTTGACGATATTATGCTTTACCGCTTTATTTTCAGATGTGGCTTTAGCCGATGTGTTTGTATATCCTATGGCCGACGGTATCAAGAAATCTTCTTTATTTGAAATTGAGGTATCGGATGGAGGAGAATTTTTGGAGTCTCCTGTGTATACCAATGTGGCACAATGGAAAACTAACCGGTGTAAGACAACTTCGTGGACATCTTTTGCTACAGATACGGAACCTGTTGTCAGGGTAAAGACTAATGCTTATAAGGTTGAAGTATGCCGGATATTGCCTCGTAAATACAATATCGCATGTCACATTTTGAATGATTCGACAGTAGAATTTAAATTACCTGGTCCTGGACAGTATTCAGTGGAATTCGAGGAGGGAGTGGCTATTGCCCATCCCTTGCTGATTTTTGTGGATACGTACCCTCTCAAGAAACCAGCTGAGCATACTCCTAATCTGATTGTTTTTGAAAAAGGGATACACGAGATAGGAGACAACTACGTGTTGAAGAGCAATCAAACGGTATATCTTGCTCCTGGTGCTTATGTCAAAGGGCAGTTCGTTTCTGACGGGCAGGAGAACATTACCATTATGGGGCAGGGTATTATAAGTGGAGAAGAATATCCTGCACGGAGTCATAATCACATGATTGCTTTTAGAAACTGTAATAATGTACTGATTGAAGGAGTGACTATTATCAATGCGCCGAGGTTTTGTGTGTCGTTAACTGGTACCAATCAGATATGCCGGAACCTGAAGATGATGGGCTGGTGGTTCAGTACGGATGGAATAGGAATTGGAAGCAACAGTTTGATAGAAGACTGTTTTTTCAAGATAAATGATGATGCTATCAAGTTATATCGAAGCAATACGATAGCAAGAAGATGCGTGATATGGCAGATGGAAAACGGGGCTCCTTTTCAGATAGGGTGGAATATGCCGGGGTATAACACTAATTTTCATGTTTATGACATGGATATAATCCGGGTGGAGCATCCTTGGGACAATCCTAATGAAGCTGTATTTGATGCGATTCATGGCGGTAATGGCATTATGACCAATTATTTGTATGAGAATATTCGAATTGATAACTGCAAGCATCGCTTGTTTCATATCATGACCAAACCTAACCGTTTCGGAAGCTGGGATCCGGAAAAAGGTGAAATCAGAAATCTTACCTTCAGAAATATTGAGTGCTATACCCAACCTAAAATGAGAAATATCATTATGGGGCACGATTCTATTCATAAGGTAAGCAATGTGCTTCTGGAAAATATTAAGGTGAATGGCAAATTGTGGAAAAATATGTCTGACGCGAATTTGCTGACTGATGAAAATACGACAGAAGGCATCATCATAAAATAACAAATATACATTATATTATGAGTAAAAAGTATGTAACATTTTTCGTCTTGATGTGTTTGATGTGGATACAAGGTATTCCGTCGAAGGGAAAAGACCTGAATCTGTCTTTTTCAGATTCATGCGCTGTGTTTAGAGCTTCTGTAAAGGGAAAGCCTGCAGAGGGAGTGTTGGAGAGTTATCGTATAGAATTGCCTGCGTATAAGAAGGCCTTGTTCTATGCTTCCCGGTTTAAGGGTTTTGACGGGATAAACCAGAACTTTTCGTGGCCCGTGGATAAATTGTCTGCACTTTTTGATGCATCATTTGAACCGGTACCCACTATTAATAAGCCTGTCAACTGTGGCATTTTTCTTGTCCTGGAACTTCAGGATGGAAGTTACTGGGTAGTTCAGCCGGTGGCTATTAATTCAGCTATGAGCTGGATAGAAGTGGTGGACGATAATCACATTGATATTAAATACGGTACCATGGGAACGAAGGAAGTGGATTTGAAAGATGCTCCGGTGTTTGCCTATGGAAGAAGTGGGGATGTATATAAGGTAGTGAATGCAATCTGGAGTTCTTTGGTAAAGGATAAATACATAGCTGATAATCTGAAATTAAGAAAGGACAAGGTTTATCCGGAGCCGTTCAAATATTTAGGTTGGTGTTCGTGGGAGCATTTCCGGAAAAACATCAATGAAAAAGTGTTGCTGGAGGCTGTGGATGGGATAGAGAAATCTGATGTACCCATTCGTTGGGTCCTGGTGGATCATGGACACCAGACTCAGGTGAAAGACAAACTTATCAATTTTGAGGTGAGTCCCGAGAAATTCCCAAGAGGATGGTCTCCTTTGTTGTCTAAACGTTCGGACAAGATAAAGTGGTTCGGATTATGGCATTGCATGTATGGAATATGGGGTGGTATATCAGCCAATCACAAAATGGATGATTTAAAGCCTTACCTGATGAAGAATGACAGAGGACGTATCATCATAAACGGTTCGCCGGAAGCTGCCGATTTGTTTTATAACAAAATGGTTTCTTCTGCATCGGACAATGATTTTGACTTCATTAAAATAGACGTTCAGACACGTGACTTTAACAACTATCTGATGACATCCAATCCGGTGGAGGCGCATCACAACAATGCGGCGGCACTGGAGCGGTATGCCAAAAAGAAACTGGATGGGATGATGAACTGTATGGCTCAGAACCTGCCTTGTGCATTTAATACCAAATACAGTGCAACGACGCGTGTGAGCGTGGATTATAAGTTGAACAGCATTCCATTGGCGAGAAATCATATCTATCAGGGATTCCAGAACACATTATGGATGGGGCAGACAGTGTGGCCGGATCATGACATGTTTCATTCTTCAGATGCCAGACTGGGGCGTCTGATGGCGGTCAGCAAAGCGATGTCGGCGGCTCCTATCTATCTGTCTGACCCTCCCAAGAATTTTGTGGATGAGTATATTTCTCCATTAGCTTTTTCGGACGGTGAAATCTTGCGTCCTATGGCTCCGGGAACTTCTTTGCCAAAGTCTCTGTTTAACAATGTGCTGACAGGAGATGGGGTGTATTATGTGATAGCTCCTTTGACTGAAACATCTGCTGCTGTGGTGGCTTATAGCCTGTCAAACAAGAATACCAAGAATATAACGGAGGTAGAGATTACTACAGAGGATTATACGTATGCGAATGCGATGGTACAGCCGTATCCGGGACGACGTGAACTTCCGGCAGAGGGACTGGTATATTATGACTGGTATGCGAAGAAAGGAAACGTGCTGGAAAATAAGTATGCGTTTAACCTGAAGAATATGGAGGATCGTCTGGTGTTGCTGTGTGAAATCGAGAACGGCTGGTCGGTTATAGGGCTGGAGAACAAGTACCTCAGTCCGGTGGCAGTAAAGAAGTATAAGGCTGAAAAGAATAAGCTGACAGTATCCTTGAAGGAGAATGCACCTTTTGTGATATATAGTGACAAGCCGCTTCTGAAATGTCAGTATGCCAGCTACAAGAAGCTTGACAACGGATTCTATCTGGTAACTCCAGATTCTGGCAAGAATCAGTTTGTGATGTACAAATAACCTGCTTGTCTGTAATAGATAGGTCCTGTAAAAAAAGTCTGGTATGTAACCTGCTGTGGTTCATACCAGACTTTTTTATATACACCTGCTCAAAAGGGATTAATGAGATTGTTGCTGTAATAGCTGTTCCATTTCCTGAGCTTTCTTGGTTTCTTTTTTGAACAGATTTGATTTTTGCCCAATGTCCTTACGGATATTGAAGAGTTCTTGCTCGAAGTTTCCTTTGGGAGTGACTCTGAATCCTGTTTGCGGCAGGTATATCCAGTCATTTTGTCTGATGCCTACAATCTTTCCGTCTTTGACATACAAATAGCGGTTGCGAGGCTCTACATTATCTGGATTGCTTATGAACTTGGTAAGTGTGATACCGTCAAGATCATATTTTGATTTGTCCATCTGGGCAAGTTCCAATAGAGTGGGGAAGATATCGATACTTGCAATGATATGGTCGCTCACTTTTCCTGCCGGGATGTGGTTCTTCCATTTGATGATACAAGGAGTGCGGACACCACCTTCGTATGCCGAGAATTTACCGTCTCTCAATGGAAGAGCAGATCCACCGTTTTCTTTCATTCCTAACCATGGGCCATTGTCGGAAGTGAAAATGACCATTGTATTCTCGCTGAGCCCTTCTTTTTCTAAGAAATCAAGCAGTCGGCCTACGTTCCAGTCTATTTCTTCTACGGCATCTCCATACAATCCTCTTTTACTTTTTCCTTTGAACTGTGGGGAGACAAAAAGTGGCACATGGGGCATGGAAGGAGTCAGGTATACAAAAAACGGCTGGTTCTTGTTTTTCCCGATAAATTCCATTGCTTTATTGAAATATCTGTATGTGGTAGTAGCTTGGTCGCATGGATATTCTATGACTTCCTTGTTTTCGAACAAAGGGGAAGCATAGTTCAGTTCTTTTTTCAGTTGGGCTTTGTTTTTAGTTCTTTTTACCAGCTGCTGGTCTTGTAAGGCTTTATCAAGATTATACCCTTCGGTAAACACACAGTTGGGAGAGAATTTATGTGTGTACCCTATATACATGTCGTTGCTATAAGGGATACCATAATAATAATCAAATCCACGATCGGTAGGAAGATATCCGTTAAGGTCGCCTAAGTGCCATTTGCCAAAGCATCCGGTAGCATACCCTTTTGTCTTTAGCGCGTTGGCTATCGTGATTTTATCTGTTGGGAGTCCTTTGGAGTCTGGCCAGCCCACACCTTTCACTCCATTGCGTGTGTTTAGCTGTCCAGTAAGCAGTCCGGCTCTCGAAGCGCTCGATACAGAAGCGGATACGTAAAAATTGGTAAGCCGAAGTCCTTCTTCCGCCATTTTGTCAAGGTTGGGAGTTTCAATTAGTGGCGAACCATAGCATCCTATGTCCTGATACCCTTGGTCATCGGTAAGGATGATGATAAAGTTGGTTTGTGCATGACTTAACGCAGGAAAAGCCAGCAACGTGGATAACATAAACTTCGTTTTCATTATAAAGGAATTTTAAAATTAAATGTATGCATTTTTTGTTTCTAAATATCATTCATTGAAAATTATATTCCCCCAATACTTTCACAAGCACCGGGGGATTAACCTTAAATATGAGTTATTTAGCCTTAGTGGTTTGATTATTTAAATAGTTTGATTTTTGGAGGGTATAAGTCGGTCCATTGCTATGGATATTTCCATCATGACCGAACCATATCGGGTCAATAACCAATGAGGGACTTTCGGGAGTGTCGTGTGTAATTCCGTGGCAGGAAATCCAGTATCTTCCATCCGGTCCGACAAATATTTCATTGTGGCCCACTTGGTTGAACGGACTGTGCGGGTCACCTTTCCAGGTGAATCCGTTTCTATTACATGCGGCTTTGCTTTGTGCTCCGTAAAAGGGATTTCCTTCATACTTTTTCCATGGTCCGGTAATTTTAGAAGCAGTAGCATAGCCGATTTCATATCCTCTGGTCCAACTGGAATAAAAAAGGTAGTATTGTCCGTTTTCTTTGATGACGTAAGCTCCTTCTATACCGATGGAATCCCAGGAGTAATATTTCTTTACTTTGGGGATGGGGCGTCCGTCGTATCCGGGTTCGTGTACTAATTTTCCCTCCTTATCGTATTCATAATCTACCTTCCCGGGCTGGATAGCCGTCTGAGGGGTGGTCAGAAATTTTCCGGTTTCTAAATCCAGTTGCGCGTATCCGATACCGAATTCGCGCCCTCTGTTCCAGAATGCCCATACTTTTCCGTCTTCATCTTCGAACAGTGTCAAGTCGTTTCCGTTGGCCAGTGGCTTTTCTTCTGTAATCACCTTGTAGGGGCCTTCGATACTATTGGCTACGGCATAACCGATGTGTTGTCCGGGATACCCATGCTTGGGGTTGGAACAGTTGAAGGTAGCGTAATATTTCCCCTTGATTTTATGAATCTCAGGAGCCCAGAAACGGTTGTAATACCATTTGCTGGAATCGGGCCTTTCTACGATGTATTTTACGAAAGTCCAGTCGGTCAGATTTGTGGATTTGTAGAGAGGAACTCCTTGGTTCAGCTTCCCATTTTGTTCCTGTCGCGCCCAATGGGGAAAAGCGGTACCTGTGAGGTACCAGGTATTCTGGTCTTTCAGCACTTGGCAGTCTCTTAATCCTTTTGGGTCTATACCTGAACGAATCGGGTTTTGATAGGTGAATTGAGGATTCTCCATGATTTGTCGTGCCATGTCCGGATTAGTTTTTTCGATTCCGGTGAACAGGTATACAATCATGCCCGCATCCGAGGGGTCGAAACAAGTTCCTTTTTTTTTGATACAAGTGGAAATCCGTTCATACAGGAAATCCCATGCTCCTGGTTGGTAGGCGGGAGAATTTCTGGCTGGTGAAGTTTTTATCCAGTCGTAGTTTTCTTTAGGACAGAAGAAACCAATATAATCTTTTCCATGATTTTGGTCGAGAATTTGTACGAATCGGACATTGCCTCCTTCCGGAGTACCGAATGCAGCTTTCATTTCGTCCCATGTCCAGCCAGAATGCATATCCCATCCTTTTTTTCTTTCCGGGTTGTCGCTGTGACGGTTGTTCCATTGAGAGTGGGACAACAGGGTAACGTATTGGCGCTTTTCTTTATCGGAGCGTTGAAGAGCTTCTCCTACCACTTGCATAGGTCCGGCAGCTACGATGATTAACGGATCTTCTGCGGAGGAAGCATTGATTACGTCTCTCATGGCATTGTAAGCAATTTCAGCATTGTCTACGGCACAAATGAAGCGGCTATTGTGAAAGCCAAACCATTTCTTGCCTCCCAGTGCACTGAGACGCATGTGCTCGTAAGCACTGATGCCATGTTTGTTAGGGCGATCCTGATTGCTCCCCCAGATATGGTCGCTGTAGGTATACAATACAAGCTTGTCTTGCAACCCTTTAGCTGCAATCATAGCGAGCGACAACGGAGTGGCAGCCCAGTCATCATCATCGTGTTCATTACCGTCGCTACTTATGGCAATACGCCCTTTCCCCTGCCAAAGAGGGGTCTGGGCGTATAGCGTGTGAAAAGTAATGAATATACCAAGAAGTAGAATATTGATTTTTTTCATTGAGATTACTTTCTGGATTATTTTACTTTTGTGAGTTTGAATACAGTGGCATCGTGTGCTCCCAACTGAGCAGAAAGTTTTCCTTCCACAATACCGATATTCTGCTTCTTCCACAAATCACGTGCCTGATACTTGCCGCGTAAAGATTCCAGTTCCATATTGAAAGTGACGGTAGCAGGTTTGTCTTGCAGATTGAACAGCGCAATATAGCGTTCGCCTGTTTCGGGAACAGTGGCAGTCCAGATGGCATAACTCTTGTTCTTGAATACCTGCCGGTTGTCTGTGGAGTGCTGGTCGATGGCAAGGATTTCATCGTTCTTGAAATATTTGTCGATGATTTCTTTGGGGGTAGAAAGCAAGTCGGCTCCAATCATCAGCGGAGAGCGTGCCATACAGAACAGAGTCATGAGCGTATTATATTCTTCTGGAGTGAAACGGCTCATGCGTTCTTTTCCTACCGGACGGTTTTGAAGTGCCAGTTTTCCAAATGGAATCATATCCGCATCCGGCCAACTGTCTTCGCCGATGTGAGAAGACCAGGCATTCAGTAAGTCAAAATTGTGATACAAATCTTCCCAATTGTCCCAGAAATCGGCTGACACTCTCCACATGGTAGCATTCTTCTTAATGTGTTCTGCACGGCCTAATGGAGCTTCACCGCAAGATAAACTCAGTACCATCGGGCGACCGCAGTTTTCAATGGCTTTGCGCATCATTTCGATTTCTCCTTTGTGATAGGGAGGATACATGGTGTCGTCGGCTTTAATAAAGTCTACTCCCCATTCTGCATACAATTTGAAGATAGAGTTATAGTATTCCTGCGCACCTTCTTTAGAAGCGTCCACTCCATACATGTTGTTACACCAGTTACAAGTATCGAAAGGTTCGGCAATGTCGTAAGCCGTAGCCTTGCTTCCCATGATTTTTGATTTCTGGAAGTAAGCCTGGCGAGCAATACCACGCATGATGTGGATACCGAATTTCATACCCTTGCTGTGTACGTAGTCAGCCAGCGGTTTGAATCCTTTTCCGTTTGCTGCAGAAGGGAATCTTTTCACAGAAGGAATCAGACGGCTGTATTCGTCCATGCAAAGCACGTCGAGCGGTTTGCCGTCTTTATCCAGTCTGATATCGGGATGACCGTATCTTTTGTTGGGGTTATTCCAACCTCCAGGGTTATCGTTAAACCAGCAGTAATCGATAACTGCATATTCCCAGCCGTGTTGTTTCAGGTTAGCGGCCATATAGTCTACGATGGCTTTGAACTCCTGTTCGTTGATACGGCTGTCGTATGCATCGAAACTATTCCATCCCATCGGAGGAGTGGGAGCCACCTTACATTTGCTTACTGTTTCTTCAGACGGCATCTGCGGAGTAGTAGCTTGAGCTGTCTGGTTAAAGCCGGCCAGCATGAAGAAAGCCAGTGCGGCAGAAAAGAATGTTTTATTTTTCATGATTTATAATTATTTGGTTATTGTCACAAAGTTAGGCGGACTAAAAAAGAACGGTTGGTTCCTGTGTCCGCATTCTTATTGAATTTGTACGTTCTATTTATATTCTTTATCCAGCGAATAAAAAGGAAGTGGCACATAATCACGGTCTACCAGCATTTTTTCGGCCATGGTGTCACGCAGTTTCTTTTCTATTTCTGCATATTCCTTAAGTCCGGCAAGGTTATGTAATTCTTGCGGGTCGTTTTTGAGGTCATACAATTCGAACATCGGTCTTTCTGAGAAATATCTTTCTTTCCATTCCCGTGGTATGAAGCCGGTTCTGTTTTGTTCTACCAGGTCGAGCCAGAATGGTTCATGTGAGAAATCTACCGGCCAGTAGGGAAGTTCTCTCACCGGATTATAAATAAGCTTGTATCTGTCGGTCACTATGGCTCTGATGAGGTCAAAGTCTTTGGTGGTGACTGGCAGGTCTTCTGCGTGGGCTCCACGGGCAGAGAATACCCAGGTCCTGTCGGCTCCTTCCTTACCCAACAAGGTGTGAGCAAAGCTATGACCGGTCATTTTAGGGTCGGCTTTATATCCCGCCAGTTCCAAAAGGGTAGGAGCAAAGTCCTCTCCCGATACAAGTGCATTGCTGTAGCTTCCCGGTTTGATCTTTCCTGGCCAGCGTACGATAAGTGGTACATTGATACCGGTTTCATAAAGGGTCCCTTTACCTCTTAACAGGGCTGAACCGTTATCGCCTACAAATACGACAATCGTGTTATCTGCCAATCCTCGTTTCTTCAGTTCTTCCATCATGAGTCCGAACTGGGTATCCATACGGGCTATCTCATCGTAATGACGTGCAAAATCTTCCCGAATGAGTGCGTTATCCGGATAATTATCTGGCAATTTAATGGTATTAGGGTCATGAGGTTCTGGTATGGCATTCTTATCCCACGGGCGGTGAGGATCGTAGAAACTGACCTGAACATAGAAGGGTTTTCCTTTTCCCTCTGTGGCAGCCTTGTCTAGAAAGACTTTCAGTTCCGGCAACGGCTGTCCGCCAATTCTGTGATAATCGAACCGGCGACCGAAGGTAGCCATGTCATTTCTTTCAATGGCTTGCTGAATATCTTTGTTGCGTTTCAGTCCGTCCTGGTGATGGCTTCGGGCAGTCACTCCGATGTAATATCCATGCTCTTTCAGAATATCAGGATAGGTAATGACATTTCCTGGCAGAGGCAGAGAAAACATAGACATCGTAGTAGAGATGGTAGAACGTCCTGTGAAGAAAGAAGAACGTGAAGGAGCACTTTGAGGGGCCGTCACGTAGGTTCTGGTGAAAGTCATTCCTTCGGAAGCGAACTTATCGAAGTTGGGAGTCTTGATGTCTTTATTTCCATAGCACCCTAAGAACGGAACGCTATGGTCATCGGATATGACAAAAATGATGTTCGGCTTGTTTTGCTTTTGAGCAGCCCAGGAGGGCATGAGTGATGTTGCCAATGCGGCAAGTGAAATCAGTTTAATAGAGTTCATAAGGTGTAATTAAAAGATTATTGAATGTATTGTGCATCGGTCTGGCCTTTTATCTGCTCTTTCTCTGTATAGGTCGAGCGGTTGGCGTCAGCTACTTTTTGTTTATCTAATTTCTCTACTTTACGGTCGTAGGTATAGAGTCCGTTCATTTCATTTTCCACATCAGTCCACTGGGTATATACAGCGGCACTGAGTCCGCGACGTATGTATTCGTTGATTTGCTGGATGAATTTTACGTATTCCTTTGTCGCTTTTTCCTTGTTCTTATAGTTGTGGTGTACCCAAGGTCCGTCAGTATCCCAGATGTGGCCTTCGATTTTATAACCGATGGCACCATATTCTCCGTTGACAGTGGCTCTTTTGCTGCTGATGAGCGGCACGTGAGGAGGCCGATAGGAATGGTTGTCCTTAATGTGTCCCACTTCATAGTCGATACTGGGCTTCCGTGCATCGATACCACTGTTACCTGTGACAAGTCTGCTCGGGTCCAGCTTCATGACATTTTCCGTGATACGCTCACAATCGTATATTCCCCAATGTTCGTTGAACACAATCCAGTTGACAATGGAAGGGTGGTTCCAGTGGGTACGAATCATGCGTTGCAGTTCGGTTTCAAACTGTTCCTTTTCTTCTTCATTTCGTGTCTTGAAACAGTTGGGCATGTCTTGCCATACCAGTATACCTAATTTGTCGCACCAGTAGTACCATCTCTGCGGTTCCACTTTGATGTGTTTTCGTATCATGTTGAAGCCCCATTCTTTTATTTTCTGTACATCCCATTTCAAGGCTTCGTCTGTGGGGGCAGTGTATATGCCGTCGGGCCAGTATCCCTGGTCCAATGGTCCCATCTGGAAAATAAATTTGTCATTAAGTGCCAGACGCTGTACACCGTTTTCGTTCTTTAATGAGATTTTGCGCATACCCGCATAGCTTCTGATGCTATCCACGGTTTCTCCTTTTTCGTTGGTCAGTTTGACTATCACATCATACAGATGGGGTGTGTCGGGACTCCATGGACGAATGGTTTGCAGGGGTAGGGTAATCGGGGTATTCAGCGTGCCTGAGTGCTGGCTTTCTGTTTTCCCCTGCGATTGGATACAGACGTTTACCTTCAGATTCTGATTGCCGGAAGCATTGACTTCTACGTGGAATGCTTTCTTATCAAAATCAGGAATCGTATGTATGGCTGTGACATGATCTTTGTTGACCGGTTCTATCCATACGGTTTGCCAGATACCGGAAGAAGGGGAATAACTATAGCCTTTCGGTTCGGAAAAACGTGTATTGTTTTGTTTTCCGTGAGGAATGGCTTTGCTGTTTCCCAGGTCATAGACACTGACAATAAGTTCCTGCTCTTTAGCCGATAAGTCAAGATAAGATGTTATATTGAAAGAGAACGGATCGTATCCTCCTTTGTGGGTCCCGACTAGTTTTCCGTTCACATAGATTTCTGATTCCCAGTCAACGGCGCCAAAATTTAGGATGATATTCTTGTCTTTCCATTCTTTGGGAAGAGTAAAAGTCCGTTTGTACCATGCCCGTTGGGTAGAGAGTTGTCTTCTTACTCCGGAAAGAGCCGATTCCCATGGATAAGGAACGAGGATTTTTTCATGAAGTTTTCTTTTTGCCGGTAGCCGGTCTCCTTCTGCACGCATTTCAAATTCCCATACTCCATTGAGATTTTTCCAGTCTTCCCGTTGCATAAGTGGCCTGGGGTATTCTGGAAGTACATGATGGATGTCGATGTTTTTGCTCCAAGGTGTCATTAAAGGAGCTTGCTTCATTTCCCACTTTTGTGCATAAGCGGAAAAACATACGCAGCAACATAATAAAAAGATGAATTTTCTCATAATGTATAAATGTTTTATACAAAAATAGCCTTGGAGCAGGCTAACCACTGGTTTATGTGTCCTTGAAATTGTTGCCAGCGTACACACTGCGGGTTCTGTACGCTAGTACAAATTATTTGTACATGAAAATAAGGCGGATAGTCTGTTTGCTTGTAATTTTGTCACTGTAAGAATGAAAAACATATGAGGACGAAAGTATTATTATTCATTGTATGCTTGTGTATTTCATGGATGAATTCCATTTACGCAGGAAACAAAACAGCCACACTTGTGACATATCCGGAAAAAAATCTTCGGGTACAACAGTCTGAGTTGTATCGTGTGTATCTGAATGATGACACGGATAATGACGTGACTATTTTCAAAAATGTCTGTAACACTTATTTTAAAGGAATGCCCGGACAAAGGAAAAACGATGACAAGCCTTTGACTAAATTCAAAGGCAGAAGCATTCATTGGGGACATTTCTCGTTTCAGGGGAAGGTGAAAGTTACGGTGCAGGTGAATAAGAATATAGAGGGAAAAGAAATAAAAGTGTATCCGTCCAGACACAATATAAAAGTGACTAAGCAGGATACCAATTGCTTTTCTTTTGTACTCGACCGTCCGGGACAATTTTCTGTGGAAATTGGTGAAGATGGCTATAAGGAAGGATTGTTGATTTTTGCAGATCCGATGGAAACGGATGTTCCGGCCGATTTGCCAAAATGGAAAGTGATAGAAAAGGGTGATAAAACACTTCTCTCTACTCTTTCTGTACAAGATTCAGCCCTTTATTTTAAAAAAGGGATACATGACATAGGAGTATATAAAGTTCCTTCAAATATAAAACGCATCTATCTGGAAGGAGGAGCTTGGGTATTTGGCTCTTTCATTATGGATGGAAAGGCTTGTTCCAATGTGAAGATTTACGGAAGAGGAATTTTGTCAGGAGCACGCTTACATCTGCGTGAATCGCACATGGTAGAAGCCAAAAATGGAGCCGACGGCATTATAGTGGATGGTATTGTGATTGCAGACTATTCTTTCTTTGCTGTAAGGTTGTTGGGAACGGATAATGAAGTATCCTGGACTAAAATCGTGGGAGGATGGATTTATAATTGTGACGGTATTGCTGCTTATGCCAACTCTACAATCCGGAACTGTTTTATCTGGGCCAATGATGATAATATCAAGATATATAGAGATAATATTGTGGTAGAAGATGTGGTATGCTGGCAATTGGATAATGGAGCCATTTTCCAATTGAACTGGAGTAATTCTGTAGCAAGAAACTGTCGTGTAAGCCGGGTGGATATAGTCCGGGCAGAGTGGGATTCGGACAGACCTAACAATGGTATTTTAAGTTGCCGGAACGGTGGAGGAGCAGATGAAGGATTTGTGTTCGAAGACGTGCGTACGGATACTCCGGTGACACATATTTTCAGATTGTCTCCATTGGGTGATAAGGACCAGCTGATAAAGAACTTCCTGTTTAAGGACTGGAATGTGTGGGTAGATGTTTCAAAAGGTAAAAAAAATTATATGGAAGGAGTGAAGGGTAAGACTCCTTTAAATGGACTCGTTTTTGAGAATTTCAGGGTAAACGGAAAGGTGCTGACCGAAAAAAATATGCATGAGATGCTGAGATGGTCCATCTTAAATTGTGAAAAGATTGATTTCAGGTAATATTTGTACATTTGAAATAAGAATCCGTACAATAAATCAAATACAACTGACCAATTGTTTTTTTCTTTGCATAGGTGTTTTTCAATAGGGTTTTAATAATTTGAATGACATGCTTGTATGAAGGATGTTGTTCGTGGTTTTCATAAAGGTAATGTTGTATAGGTTAGTAAAAAGAGGGGGTAACTCCTCTTTTTTTTGTGAATGAGTGGTAATTAATGCATTTATATATTTTATCTTTGTTGAAAATGTAATTTTATGATGTCTTTAAAAGAAAAAACAGGGGTACTCCTTAGTTGTTTGCTAGTCTTTAGCCTGACTCTTATGGGTGCAAATGTTCCTAAATTCAGAACGTTGACAATGGAGAACGGGTTATTACATACAGACGTGACATGTGTGACTCAGGATGTGAATGGACTTATCTGGATTGGAACCAATGGAGGGTTGCAAAGCTTTGATGGTTACAACCTGCAGTCGTATGACTATTATAAACCGACGGACAGAGTCCGTTATCTTCACGACCGCATTACTTCGCTGGCTACAGATTCCTGCAATTTGTGGATTGGCACAGAAAGCGGTTTATTAAGGTTTAATTATAATCAGGGGAATTATGCCGATTTTGAACTGTCTGCCGACCTTCAGGTATTGTCTTCCACTTTGGTGGACAAAGTATATGCCACCGAAGAGGGAGTTTTGTGGGTGGTAACTTCTGATTCCATGTATGTGGTAAAGGTAGACCGTAAAAAGAACTTACTTTCTTCTTATGGGAAAGAATCTGAGGTCTTGTCGGCGAAGAAAAATGTACATACGATTGTGAAAAATGGCGATTATACTTGGTTGTGTACTCCCGATATACTTTTGCAGATGAAGCTGGCTCATGGCAAGGTAAAAATTGTGAGCTCTTATAAATGCCGTGAAATTTCCCGAAAGAATGAGGCATCTTCCTCACTTTATATCCGAGACAATTTCCTGTATCTGAGAGTGTCCTCCGGTTGTGCCAGATTCCCATTGAATACAGATGGAAGTCTGAACTTGTCACGTTATGATTTTTATGACTTCCATAACTTGAATGCACAAATTCCCCAACATACTTCGGGAAAACTGATTGTAGACCGAAGCAATACTTTATGGTGTGCCTCGAATATTGGCTTGTTGCAGATTTCTACAAATTCAGGTAAGATTTACGCAGATATTCATGCCCGTAAATCTGCATATACTACTTCCATTTCATCTAATTTTATTTCTACGTTGTTCATAGACAGTTTTCATAATCTGTGGATTGGAACCTGGGGAAAGGGAGTGAATTATGTATCTCTGTCGATGCCTTTATTTGGTACGATATATGATAGTCCATCGAATGAACATTCAATCAAAGGCGCTTTTGTAAAGGGTATTGAAAGAAGCTCTGATGGTACACTTTGGCTTCTGACCCAAAAACAAGGCTTGAATAAGTATCGTACGGATGAGGGTCTTCTGATGTTTACAGACTTTTCTCAATTTCTGGGAAAAGGAAATGTGTTTAAGGCTCTAAAGTTTAATAAGGATGAGCGTATTCTTTATGTGGGATTGATAAATGGACTGGTAGCATACGACGTGAAGGCCAATACGATATCGTATGTCATATCCAATAATGAGAAAGCATTGGTAAAGGCTGCTGTCGATGTGACCCGCATGGAATATGATGCGAACGGTTTTCTATGGGTAGGTACCTGGAAAAATGGTATTTACTGTTTTAAGGAAGAAAATGGAAAACTTACGTTTGTGAAACATTTAGGCATTGGCGATGGATTGAAATCGGAGTGCATACCCTATATGTTTTTTGATAAGAAAAAGAATGAAATGATGGTATGTACCCGAAAAGGGCTTTCTCGATTTATTTTGAAAGGAACTGAATTGGACATTAAAAAAGTGGTTTCTTATGGAGTTGATTTGAAGAACCCTCATTCCTTGTCGAATAACTTTCTGGCATGCATTGACAAGCAGAATGATTCGATTTATTGGGTCGGCACGTTGGGGGGAGGTCTGAACCGCTTGGTTATCCAAGGAGATACGGACAATGCTTATACCGCAACGTCTTATATGACGCAGGATGGTATGATGAGTAATGACGCGGAAATTGTGATGGTAGATAAAAATGGCAATGTGTGGATTGGCGGATATGGTATTATGAAGCTAGATACACATACCGGCATCCTGTCTCGATTTGATCATCTGGACGGATTGCAAGGCAATTTCTTCAAATATGGAGCTGGCTACAAAGGAAAGGATGGAATGATGTACATGGGAGGAATAGACGGCTTGAGTTATTTTTATCCTAATCATGTACAGACTGGAAATGAAAAGTATCAGCTTTATTTGTCAAATTTATATGTTCATGGAAAGAGAATTCGAGTCGGTGAAAAGATAAATGGAGTGGTTGTACTCTCTGAGATTTTGGATAAACTGGAGAAATTGACGCTGCACCATGACCAGAATGATTTTTCGATAGAGTTTTCGGCCTTGGGTTACCGCCTTTCGAACAGGATTATGTATCGGTATAAATTGGGCGGATATGACGCGGAATGGCGGGAAGTGCCTGTGAGCGAGAATAAAGTGCTTTATTCCAATCTGGATTATTCCACTTACGACTTCGAACTGCAGTACTCTACCGATAATGGACAGACTTGGAATCCGGTAAGTAAAAAACTGCAGATTGAAGTGTTGCCCCCTTGGTGGCTTTCTCCGTGGGCTAAAATCACTTATCTGATATTTACCTTTTCACTGGTATTGTTTATTTTCTATCTGTATGTAAAGGAACTAAATATGAGACACAAAATATCCTTGCATGAGATGGAAAAACAAAAGGACGAGGAGAATCATCAGCTGAAACTGCAATTCTTCATGAATATTTCCCATGAATTCAAGACGCCTTTAACACTTATTCTGTCGTCAGTGGAACGAATGGAAGATGAGTTTGGTCGGACAATAGGGCAGGTGCCACAAAAGATTCAGGAGTCATTCAACTCGGTATCCCGAAATGCCAACAGACTGCTGACCCTGATTACAGAGCTGGTAGATTTCAGAAAGAGTGACCTAAACATCGCGGACCTGAACCTGCAAGAAGACAGAATTGATAAGTATGTGCTGCAGATTGTGCAGGAATTTTCTCCCTGGGCCCTGCGTAAGAAAATAGAGTTTACCACCTCGGTACAGGAGAATATACTGATGAAATTTGACCCGGAGAAATTTTCAATGGTACTGACAAATCTGCTTTCCAATGCCATGAAATATACCTCAGATGGAGGACGTGTAGAAGTTTCTCTTACAACTGGTGCAGACGTGGCTCCTTCTCCTAAATATGAGAACTCTTTCCAGGTGGGTGATACGATATGGGGCGAAGAAGTTTGTATCTTAAAAGTTTCCGATACGGGAGTCGGAATTTCTGCGGAAACAATCAGTAAGATTTACGACCGTTTCTTTCAGATAAGAGACAATTCTTCGGTACATTTAGGTTCGGGCATAGGACTTGCCATTGCCAAGAACATGGTGCTTCTGCATGGTGGAAACATCATTGTAAGTAGTGAACGGATGAAGGGTACGGAATTCATTGTGACATTGCCCACAAGATTGAAAGAAGAAGTGCAAGACGAAAACAGTACGTTTGATGTACATGACTATTTGCAATCAGTTCATGTGGAATATAACTATGATATGGAACCTCAGAGAACATCGGTAGATGAAAGTAAGGAAGCGGCAGGTGACCCAGACAAGCAGACCCTGTTGCTGGTGGAGGACAACGTGGAATTGTTGTCCATGCTGAAAGAGCACTTCCAGTTGAAATACCATGTGATTACTGCCGAAAACGGAGAGGAAGGATTGAGAAAATGTACGGAATTCTATCCTGATTTGATTATCAGTGATGTGATGATGCCGTTAATGGACGGTATAGAAATGTGCAAGGCCATCCGAAATAATCTGTCGATAGCATATACTCCGATTATTCTCCTTACAGCAAAAAGTACGGTAGAAAATCAGATTGAGGGTTATGAATCGGGAGCTGATTTGTATCTTCCCAAACCTTTCTCCATGAAGATATTGGAACTTAATGTGACCAGACTTCTGGCGCAGAAACTCCGTATGATGCAGGCCGGGCATGCACAGGAAATGCCCGTGGAGGCAAATCCGGAGAAACAAATGGAGGGGCAGGAGCCGACAGAACCGGAAGTAACCCGCAAATCCATAAAGTCGGAGAAAGACAAGGAATTTATAGAAGGCCTGAACGGATTCTTAGAAGAAAATATATCGAATCCGGACCTTTCTGTGGATATGCTGTGCAAGCATTTCGGGCTTGGGCGGACAAGGCTTTATGCTATGGTGAAGGATATTTCTGGTCAGTCATTGGGCGATTTCATCCGAGATATGCGACTGAACAAGGCGGCTTATTTGCTGAAGCATACGGATATGAATATCACAGAAATAATTTATGAGACGGGCTTTGGAAGCAACTCCCATTTCAGTAAGGTCTTCAAAAATAAGTTTGGCGTAACGCCATCTGATTTTGCCAAACAATAGTTTTTGTACAACAACGATAAAAAGGTGGACAATGGGCAAAGGATGTCTTATTGTTCACCTTTTTTTGTATTTTAATTAAATTGTATAGTATGAGATACTTGCGGATATGGATATTGTATGTTTTGTGGTTACCATTACATGTCGTAAACGGGCAGACTTTATGGAATACCCCCACATCGTACAAAGATTGAAGGCCTGAAAGGTTCATCTGTTTCTTTTGTAGGAAATAAAAATATCATCAGATGTCATATCAGAGATAAAAAATGTAGAAACGGCTGGAATAAATACGACTGGTAAATCAGGATTAAGATTTATCTTTGATGTAATAGAAAACTTTTCTAAAAAATAATGTCAGTGTCATATTTCTTACACTGTTTGTTTGGATTTAATGCTTTTTTTGCAAAAAAGTATCTCTATGAAATTATCAAAAAGACAAAAAAATATAACAGCTATAGTTGCTGGAGTTATATTGGGAGGTGGATTATTCTTCCTTTACATGCTGAAAGCACATACTTACCTTACAGATGAACCTTCAGCTTGTGTGAATTGTCATATCATGTCTCCGTATTATGCAACATGGATGCATAGTTCTCACTCAAGAAATGCAACATGTAATGATTGCCATGTTCCGCATGAAAATTTTATTAAAAAATGGACCTTTAAGGGAATGGATGGTATGAAACATGTTGCCGCCTTCCTGACAAATTCGGAACCACAGGTCATTCAGGCACATCCGGCAAGCTCTCAAGTTATCATGAATAACTGTATCCGATGTCATCAGCAATTGAACACGGAGTTTGTTAAGACTGGAAGAATTGATTATATGATGTCAGAAGTAGGAAAAGGAACGGCTTGTTGGGATTGCCACAGAGATGTACCTCATGGAGGAAAGAACAGTCTTTCATCTACTCCTAATGCAATAGTACCATTGCCGGAATCTCCCGTCCCAGATTGGCTGAAAAAAATGAAGAAATAATAAAATAAAACTGTAGTATATGAACAATAATTTAAAATCTTGGCAAGGATGGTTGTTGTTTGGTGTATCAATGGCCGTTGTTTTTTGTTTGGGTCTTGCGGTTTCAGCTTTATCTGAACGCAGAGCTGAAGTAGTAAGTATATTTAATAACAGGAAGAATCCAATGAAAGGTATCATCCCTCAGAATGAGAAATTCCAAAGTGATTTTCCGAGAGAGTATCAGACCTGGACTGAAACTGCCAATACAGATTTCCAAAGCGAGTTTAATGGAAATGTTCAGGTTGATGTTCTCGAACAGCGCCCTGAAATGGTTATCTTATGGGCTGGTTATGCTTTTTCAAAAGATTATGCTACACCACGTGGTCACATGCACGCTATTGAAGACATACGTACGACTCTTCGTACAGGAGCACCAGAAACTACAAGTGATGGCCCACAACCTTCAACATGTTGGACATGTAAAAGCCCGGATGTTCCACGTATGATGCAGGAAATAGGTGTAGATTCATTTTATAATAATAAGTGGGCGGCTTTTGGTTCTGAGATAGTAAATCCTATCGGATGTTCCGATTGTCATGATTCAGAAACAATGGACTTACACATTAGTCGTCCGGCATTGATTGAGGCTTTTGCCCGTCAGGGAAAGGATATAACAAAAGCAACACCGCAGGAGATGCGTTCTCTAGTTTGTGCACAATGTCATGTGGAATATTATTTTAAGGGCGATGGGAAATACCTTACGTTTCCTTGGGATAAAGGCATGACCGTAGAGACCATAGAGCAATATTATGATGAAAACAATTTCTCTGATTATACGCATGCGCTTAGTCGTACACCTATAATCAAAGCTCAGCATCCAGATTATGAGATTTCTCAGATGGGAATACACGGACAACGTGGGGTGTCATGCGCAGATTGTCATATGCCATATAAAAGTGAAGGTGGTATGAAGTTCAGTGACCATCATATTCAGAGTCCGCTTGCCATGATTGACCGAACATGTCAGGTATGTCATCGTGAAAGTGAGGAAACTCTTCGTAATAATGTTTACGAGCGTCAACGTAAAGCTAACGAGATAAGAAATAGGTTGGAAAAAGAACTTGCCTGTGCGCATATTGAAGCTAAATTTGCCTGGGATAAAGGAGCAACAGATAGCGAAATGAAGCCTGTACTTAAACTTCTTCGTGAGGCACAGTGGAGATGGGATTTTGGAGTTGCGTCTCATGGAGCAGCATTCCATGCCCCACAGGAAATACAGAGAATATTGTCGCATGGGCTTGACAGAGCTTTGCAGGCAAGGTTATCTATATCTAAAGTATTGGCAAAACATGGCTATACAGATGATGTTCCTATGCCGGATATTTCGACTAAAGATAAAGCTCAGAAATTTATCGGACTAGACATTCCTGCAGAAAAGGCTGCAAAAGAGTATTTTATGAATAATACTGTGCCAGGGTGGCTGAAAGAAGCAAAGTCAAACGGACGTATCATATAAAAATATGTGGAATAACTCTTGGAGTATAAAAGAAGGAATAATGACTTGTGGTGGATTAATTACCATAGGTCTTGTTTTACATCTATGTACTGGAGCTGTTGAGTGGAACAATTTTTCCTGGCCGCTTAATATATATATTCTGGCGATATATGTCATAACCTTAATTGTACTTTTTATTCTGAGGAAGAGGCTATATTTTGTACGATGGGCTATGACATATAATGCAGCTGTTCCATCTTTAATAGCTGTTGTGCTCATGACTTTCGTTATGGGAATGATAAAACAAGTTCCTTCTTCTCCTGTCATAGGTGATGTTTCCATATTCAACCGCATGCTTTCCTTTTGGCCGTTTATCCTTATCTATCTTTGGATGACATCAATAGTTGGCCTGATTTCCATAAAGCATTTGGTTTCATTTCGTATGACAGAAATACCGTTTCTTCTGAATCATCTTGGATTATTCATCGCTCTGATAGCAGCAACACTAGGTAGTGCAGATATGAAGCGGCTGACCATGAATACCAGAATCGGGCAGACTGAATGGCGAGCGACTGATGCTGACGGACGCTTGCATGAATTGCCTTTAGCTATCGAACTGGTAAATTTTAGCATAGACGAATATCCTCCAAAACTCATGCTGATAGATAATTCTACAGGTAATGCTTTACCGCTTGATTCGCCTGAACACCTGATGCTGGAAGACGGAATTAAGACGGGCAGGCTTTTCGGATGGAATATTGAAATATTGAACAAGATAGAACTGGCAGCATCAGTTCCAGGGCAAAATACAGTGAAATATGTAGAATGGCCAAGTACAGGGGCAACTTATGCTGCTAATGTAAGAGCTGTTTCAGCCGATGGGAAAAAAGTTGCTTGCGGATGGGTCAGTTGTGGTAGTTTCCTTTTTCCTTATCAAGCGTTACGTCTTGACAGTATGTATAGTATAGTTATGCCTGACAGAGAGCCTCGCCGTTATTCTTCAGACGTTATCATATACACAGAAAGTGGTACTAAATGTAATGAAACAATTGAGGTTAACAAGCCGGCCAAGATAGAAGGATGGAATATTTATCAGTTAAGCTATGATGAGACAAAGGGACGTTGGAGTGATATAAGTGTTTTCGAACTGGTATCAGATCCTTGGCTTCCAATAGTATATATTGGAATTATCATGATGATGTTGGGTGCTGTGTGCATGTTCATCACTGCCCAGAAGCATAACAATAAGTAAATTGTAGAATATGATTAATTGGGATTGGTTTATATATTTTGCCATACCGTCTGTTCTGTTTTGGATTATCGGATCATGGAGAGCTTTTAGGGGAGCTAAAAAAAGTGCATGCACATTTACTGCCTTAGGTCTTATTTTGTTTGGAACTTTTATTGCTTTATTATGGTTTTCGTTGGAGCGCCCTCCATTACGTACTATGGGAGAAACCAGGCTTTGGTATTCATTTTTCTTGCCATTTGCCGGACTGATTACATATATAAGATGGAGGTATAAATGGATATTAAGTTTCAGTACAATACTTTCCATTATTTTTATTTGTATAAACATACTTAAACCTGAAATACACAACAAAGCTTTGATGCCAGCGTTACAGAGTCCATGGTTCGCTCCTCATGTTATCATATACATGTTTGCATATGCTATGCTTGGTGCCTCAGCCATCATAAGTGTTTATCTTTTATGGATTAAGAAAAGTCCGAGTGATACTGAAGAAATATCTTTATGTGATAATTTGGTATATGTGGGACTGTCTTTTATGACCTTAGGAATGTTGACTGGAGCTTTATGGGCAAAGGAGGCTTGGGGACATTACTGGTCATGGGACCCTAAAGAGACATGGGCGGCAGTAACGTGGTTCTCATACCTTACATATATTCATCTGAGAATAGGAATGCATCATAAACGAAGAACATCATTGTATATATTACTGTTGTCATTTGCATTTCTACAGATGTGTTGGTGGGGTATTAATTATCTACCTTCTGCTCAAGGGAGCAGTATCCATACTTATAATATGAACTGATTAAACCTTATTATTTATGAGAAGAAGAAACTTATTTATACTGACGTCATTTTTTATTATTGGGAATACATCAATATTTTATGCTCAGGAAGAAAAAACTGATTCAGACAAATTTACCATCTCGGCACAGATTCGTACAAGAGGTGAATATCGTAATGGAGCATTATATCCGCGTAATGAAGGTGACTCACCTGCTGGTTTTATTAATGAGCGTGCCAGACTGACTTTGGGATATGAGCGTAAACGTCTTTCATTGAAATTCTCAGCTCAACACGTAGGTGTATGGGGACAGGATGCATTGATTGATAAAAATGGTCGTTTTATACTAAATGAAGCGTGGGCATCATTTGACTTTAATGATTACTGGTTTATGCAGTTGGGACGGCAGTCTTTGGTATATGATGACGAGCGTATTCTAGGCGGATTGGATTGGAATGTGACAGGACGTTACCATGATGCCTTGAAGATTGGATTTAGAAAGAATGGTCATCAGTTTCACGGTATTTTTGCATTTAATCAGAATGATGAGAATGTCATTGGTGGAACATTCTATAATAGCAGTAAAACAAAACTGTATAAGAATATGCAGACACTATGGTATCATTATGATTGTGCCTCAGTACCCTTGAAGATATCATTCCTAGCCATGAATCTCGGTCAAGAAGGGGGAGATTTGGAAACGAGAAAGTCCAATACGAAATACATGCAAACATTCGGTACATACATGCAAATAACCCCAGGCGAATGGAATATATCAGGCGCATTTTATTATCAGACAGGCAAGAACATTTTGTCAAATTCAGTATCAGCTTATATGGGAAGTTTACGTGCCTCATATAGTTTAAGCAAAACATGGTCAGTAAATGTAGGAACTGATTATCTGAGTGGAAATGATGAATATGGGGAAACATATAAAGCTTTTAATCCTTTGTATGGCACTCATCATAAGTTTTATGGAGCGATGGACTATTTCTATGCTTCAGATTTCAAGAATGGATATAACCCCGGTCTTTCTGATACTCAGATTGGAATTAATTATAAGGTTTCTTCTTCTGTGTCAACAGGTTTAAACTATCATTATTTTGTAACAGCGGTAAAACTTGAGAATTTAAAACGTACTTTAGGCTCTGAGATTGATTATCAGTTGGACTGGAAAATAATGAAAGATGTAAGTTTGTCTTTAGGTTATTCTGTAATGTTTGGCACCTCGACAATGGATGTGATAAAAGGAGGGAATCATAAAAGTTGGCAAGATTGGGGATGGTTGTCGCTTAATATAAGTCCCCAAATTTTGTAGGTAATTATTCTTGTGAAAGGTCACATATAACATTTATACCTGATAAGTAATTCTTTTACTAGCATGTAAGCGAATCGTTTATCAGGTATTTTCATATAGTATAACATAAAAATTCTATATAGGCTTCTTTATTTTTGCTAAGTTCAATTCTATATTACCGTCAGGTATCCTTTTTATTAAGCCTTCTTTTTCCATCTTATTAAACTCTGTAGATAATGCAGGGCGGGTTACATTCAGGTATTCAGCCAGTTGTGTCAGCGTATGAGGCATTTTTATGACATTTGAATTCTTGTTTAACTTCTTAAAAAGATATACCAGAACACGTTCTCTGATTGTTTTTCTTGATAATACATCCAATCTCATAGTTGTACAGACATTACATTTCCCTGATACACAAAGGAAACTCTTTAAAATATCAGGACATTCGCTTATAAGACGAAATGTAGAGTCTTTTGTTGCTGTTAGTAGTATTGACTCTTCAATCGTTTTAAATGTAGCTGGGAAACGATTATCTTCTTTAAATAAATGAGGCGTTGCAAATGCGCGTGGAGCAACAATATTTTCTATAAGAACCTCATTTCCATTTGCATCTATGATATCAACTTCTAATTCTCCTTTTAAAAGAATATAAAGTCTGGAACAGGCTTCTCCCTGCTCTGCGACAATTTCATTATTCTGAATGTGATATAACCCAAAATCAAGCTCTTGAATAAGTCTTTTTTTTATATGGGAATTTAAATCACGAAACAAAGGAATTGAGAATAATATATCTTTATAATAGTCATTAAATTCAATTACTTTCATAAGTACACAATTGAGCTACTATACAAAGTTAGATATTTTCTCGACACTATGAAACTATTCCTAATTATATTTGTTCTGATCGTTGCTTCTTATTGGATTAATTTGGCAACATCAAACTAAGTCGACATGATATTTATATCATTTTTAGTGTTTTAATTAACATATAGATTAACTGTATATATTAATAATGCGATTGTCTTTATGATGATTGTTAATGGAATATTTCTAAAAAATAGAGACAATGTCATTTTTATTACATTGTGTTATTCTCTTCTGTAGTAATTTTGTTTTATTGTTGGTACATCTTACGAATTAGAAGTTGTTTTCTTTCATGTCGTACCTACTTCAAGCTCTGATAATGATAAAAAATACTTAAAGGTTATAGAAATAAATATGAGAAAAACAAGTAGAGAAATGGATAGCCAATGGGCTCTTGACATTATGCGTAAAGCCCCGTATATTACTGTAAGTTTTACCCGTCCGGATAACACTGCATACGGTGTGCCACTCTCTTTAGCAAGTAAGGATGATATTGTATGGTATTTTCATTGTGCTCCTGAAGGAGATAAATTGGATGCCATAGCTGCGAATCCCGAAGTGTGTCTTTCTGCTGTAACGAAATGTCAACCTACCATAGGACCTAAAGATGGGACATTCACTCTCCAGTACCGTTCGGCTATTGCATTCGGAAAAGCTGAGATTGTAACAGATAATGATGAAAAGATTCTTGCACTGAGGTTAATAAGCCAACGATTTCTTCCTAAGCACATGGATGCTTTCGATGCTGCCGTTGAAAAAAGTCTTCATCGTACTGCTGTTGTCAAAATAACCTTATTGACTCCTCCAACGGGGAAACGTAAGCAGTACGATAAGAATGGTGATGAAATGAAGTATGGAAGGATGGAATAATAAAATACCAAAGAATTGCTTATGGACTTGTTTGATGTATATACTGTATTCCCTATCAATATAATAAAAAGCAAAGGTTGCTATGTCTATGATGATTGTGGAAATTCGTATCTCGATTTTTATGGTGGACATGCTGTAATATCAATAGGACATTCTCATCCATATCTGGTAAAATGTATGTATGAGCAGATACAAAATCTGATGTTTTATTCTAATTCGGTGGTTAATAAGCTTCAAGAAAAACTTGCATACGAATTAGGAGAAATATCCGGTTATCCGGATTATAGTGCATTTTTTGTCAATTCAGGAGCTGAGGCAAATGAGAATGCACTGAAGCTGGCTTCTTTTCATACCGGAAAGAAAAAGGTAATCGCTTTCAAAAACTCTTTTCATGGTCGTACTTCGGCTGCGGTAGAAGTAACGGACAATCCTTTGATAACAGCTCCTCTGAACTGCAATGACAATGTGTATTTTTCAGAGATGGATATTAGGGAGGTGGAAAGCGTATTGCGTAGTGGAGATGTTTGTGCTGTAATTATTGAAGGTATTTCCGGAGTTGGTGGCATAAGAGTACCAGAGAATGATTTCCTTACAAAATTGCGCAGACTGACAACTCAATACGGTGTAATTCTCATTTTAGATGAGATACAGTCGGGATACGGACGTACAGGAAAGTTTTTTGCACATCAGTGGAGTGGTATAAAGCCTGATATTATCACTGTGGCAAAAGGTATAGCAAATGGTTTTCCATTTTCAGGTGTTCTGATAAGTGGTATATTTAAACCTCGCAAGGGAATGCTTGGAACTACATTTGGTGGAAACCATCTGGGATGTGCAGCTGCATTGTCGGTAATAGAGGTTATGAAAGATGAGAATTTGATAAAAAATGCGAATAACATAGGAGAGTATTTTATAAAGAAACTTAACTCTATCGTGTCACCGCTGATAACAGATATTAGAGGACGTGGATTAATGATAGGAGTAGAGTTTGCAATGCCTGTGTCCAAAATACGTGAGATGCTTCTGTTTAAGCACCATATATTTACTGGATATTCAGGTAATAATATTCTGAGAATATTGCCACCATTGTGCATTACAAAGTCGGAAGTGGATTGTTTCGTTGATAAACTGGTCAATTGCCTTAACAAAATAAGATGAAGCAATGATTAAAAAAGAAAAAGTTCCTTACAAGGTTTTTGTTATAGCAGGCAGTGAACCTCTTGGCTCTGCAGGAATGCAGGCAGATGTCAAGTCTATATGTGCTTGTGGAGGGTATGCGGCTGGGGCTATAACATGTGTAGTAGATGAGGATACAGAACACGTAAAGGATGTATGCCTGATTCCTGTTGGAATGGTGGTATCTCAAATAAAATCGTTTATGGAGGATGTTGGAGCTGACTGTATTAAGACTGGAATGCTATATTCAAAAGAATTGGTACAGAAGGTATCGGAAACACTTAGGAACTATACAGGTGTCCCTTTAGTCGTGGATCCTGTAATGGTTACTTCCTCTGGAGATCAATTACTAAAGGATGATGCTGTTTTTAGTTATAAGGAAAGTCTTATACCATTGGCAACCATTATTACACCGAATATGCGGGAAGCAGAGATTCTACTTGGACGGAAGTTGAATATAAATAGTATAAAGGAGGACTTAAAGGAACTATCATACTGTGGCAATTCGGTGATAATTAAGTCTGTGCCATATAAAGACAAATTGGCGGATTATTTCTATTGCCCTCAAAGTGATGATTTCAGAGAATATATAAAACCTATAATAGAAACAAAAAATGTAAATGGAACAGGTGATATGTTCGCTTCATCCATTGCTACTTACATAGCAAGAGGTTGGCGTATTATTGATGCTATAGATAAAGCTGAAGAGTTTATTTATAAATCTATAAAATATGGGGCCGAGTTTTCGTTCGGAACTGGCTTTGGACCAGTTTTCCCCTTTTATAAAGATTACATCTGGTTTCAGAAAGAAAATCTAAGGAATAAGATAATAAATAAGCTAAAGAGCCAAGATTCTGAGTCTATAAGAAAATCTTCTGAATTAATAATAAGGAATCTTATGAATAACACTCATTTTAGAGATGCAGAAGTTGTTTTATTGTATCATTCATTGAGTTTTGAAGTGAACACTCATAGATTAATTGAACAGATCGCTGCTTCTAAAATAATATTGTTGCCTGAAACAAATAAATCAGGTATCAGATTAAGAAGATATCAACCTGATCGGAATTTAAGAAAAGGCATAATGGATATAATGGAACCAACGGGAGATTATTTTGATGATTATAAAAAAATTAATGTTGCAGTTATTCCAGGTATTGCTTTTGATAGATATGGAAACAGACTCGGTCATGGAAAAGGTTATTATGATAAATTGTTAGCTCAGCTATCTAATGTTTATAAAATCGGATTATGTTTTAACTTTCAATTTGTTGAAGAATTGCCAGTGACAGAAAATGATATTAGAGTGGATATAATTCTAACGACAGATTAAAATACAGCTGTATTTTGCTAAGCAGGGACATAAAAAAAGCTCTGAAAACCGATTGATTTTCAGAGCTTTTCCTCATTT